>WBZQ01000048.1_pt3 | contig 41602 bp, 39 predicted proteins | sample 5204251 | NCBI WGS metagenome assembly WBZQ01 (sample SAMN12412402, study PRJNA552823) | activated sludge metagenome | isolation source: activated sludge from nitrification reactor of wastewater treatment plant... | place: USA: Virginia | collected 2017-09 | reverse complement strand
AGGTCTGCGCGATGCCTACAACTTGTGTTGGAAGCTTGCCGCAGTCCTGCACGGGCAGCGACGCCCGGACACGTTCCTGGCCACCTATCAACAGGAACGACGTCCCCACGCGCTCGCTATGATCCGCAGCGCCATGCTGATCGGATTCGCGATGACGGGCGGCGGTATGGCCGGATCCGCGTTTCGTACCGCCGCACTGCCCCGCGCGTCGAAGATCCCGGGTATCGGCCGTGCCGCGACCACCAGCGAAACACCTCGACTCCGCCCGTCGGCACTCATCGCACGGTCCCGCCGGCCGCGTGCCCTCGAAGGCACGCTCTGTCCGAATCTGCGTGTCGATGACCGGCGCCGACTGGACGACGTCACCCTCGGATACACCGTGATCACCCTCGACCCGCCCGAACCGGGCGACCGTCGGTACTGGTCCGCGTTCCCGGCAACGATCGTCCAGGTGGACGGCAACTCCGATCTCGGTCGCCGACTGGCACGTGGCCGCAACAGGGCGGCGCTGGTTCGGCCTGACGGAACGGTTCGTGCAGGCGCAACCAGCCTTGCCCGCCTCGCGATGATCGTTTAGGACCGGTTCGGCGGCTTCACACTCGTGCTTGGCAGTTTCCGAGGTTACCTAAGCACCCGCTTGCCCGTCGGTCCGCCGGCGTGTGCCTGGCGCAGGTAGCGCACGAGTCCTGACACGGGCGCGAGGTGAGCTCGCGAGGGGCGACCCCATGAATCCGGAGTGCTAGCATCAGTGCTATCAGTTGAGGAGCTGTGCTATGTCGTGGGCCGCTCGAGTGGGCTGCCCGAACATCGCGGGCCTGTAGCGATGGGAAGCCGCGTGGCTGTGACGAGCCGGTGACATCTGTGGACGAGCATGAGATCTACCTCGCGGGCGGCTGCCTGTGGGGCGTACAGGCTTTCGTCGCGACACTGCCCGGGGTGACGTTCACCGAGGCGGGACGGGCGAACGGCACGAGTTCCTCTCTCGACGGTGCCTACGACGGGTATGCCGAGTGCGTCCGGACTCGATTCGACCCGCATGTGGTGAGCGTCGAACAGTTGATGTCGTACCTGCTCGAGATCATCGATCCCTACAGCGTTGATCGGCAAGGCCCCGATGTCGGGCGTAAATATCGCACCGGCGTGTACTCGGCGAACCCGAATCACCTCGCACAAGCGAAAGCATTCATCGCCGCGCGGGAGGACGCCGACCGCATCGTCGTCGAAATCCTGCCGCTGACAAGCTATCTCCGCAGCGCCGATGAACACCAGCATCGGCTCGCGCGTTGCCCCGGCGACTCCTGCCACATCCCCGACGAGCTACTGCGGAAGTACGCATGACGGGGTCCCCATGCGAGACCTGTTGGCCGGGCAGATGAATCGGCGGAGCCGCGGGTTTTGCGACTATGGGCCGGCGATGGCCGTGGTTTCCAGCTCGACACGCACGTCGGGTTCGAACAGGTAGTCCACGCCGATGAGCGAGGCCGGAGGAAGTGGCTGGGGGATGCCGAGTTCGTCGGCGACACGCTCGATTCCCGCCATGAATGCTCCGATCTGGTCGGGACTCCACCGGGTGACATAGAAGGTCATGCGTACGACGTCGGCGAACGATGCGTCGGCACCTTCCAGCGCTCGGGCGGTGTTGCGCAGTACCTGTACCACCTGGGCGTCGAGCTCGTCGCCGCCCACCGGCAGACCTTCGGCGTCGCGGGCTATCTGGCCGCTGATGTGGATGTGGCGGGTGCCCGTGGCGATCGCGACATGGTGGTAGGGGGTGTGCGGCTGCAAGCCTGAAGGGCTGATGCGCTGGACGGACATGGGTGTCTCCATTTCGTTCGATCACAAGTGGTTTATTGTTGATACCTGGTTGCTTCAGGACACTTCAAGGAGACCTGGTTTCATGCGGGATACCTCGCCCCACGCACACACCCCGGCGCATGCGGCCGAGGACGCGCTTCGCATCGACACGCCACATCGGGAACTGCTCGATCAGGTACTGGACAAGTGGTCGCTCAGCGTCCTGAACGAACTGTGTGAGCGCCCTTGCCGTTTCAACGAGCTGCGCCGTGCGATACCGCAGGTTACCCAGAAGTCGCTGACGGCCACGCTGCGCAGGCTCGAGCGGAACGGCGTCGTCGAACGGTGCGTCACCGGTACGCGTCCCGTGGCGGTCGAGTATCGGATCACCCCGCTGGGCAAGACGCTCCGCGCGCCCGTCGACGCTCTGCTCGAGTGGGCCGATGAGTATCTGCCGGCCATCGAGTGGGCGAGAGAGCAGTTCGACGACGCGCAGGCCGCCGGCGGCTGAGCGCGACCGGACGTCGACCATGGGGGAGGCGCGTAGCGCCCCACTCCGTCGGTCGGCATCATGCCCGCCGGGCCGCCGGCACCTGCCCGCACCCGGAAGGTGTCACGACTTCGCCTTCTGGATGAGGAAGAGTCCCTCGGGGTCCGCGGGCGACCGTGTCGCGAGTTCGATCATCAAGCGCGCGACGGAGATCCGTGAAGCGCCGTAGGGAAAGAGCCGCTTGCGTACCGCGGCGAGCGGGGCCAGGGTGAGGCGTGCGTCGTCGGCCTTGTCGCTGAGCGGACCCGAGTGCACGACGGTTCCCCCGGCGGCCAGCACTGCGGTGTCGGCGGTGACCTTGTCGTCGTACTCGGGGCCGAACATCCTGCGCAGCAACCAGGCGGTGACACCGCCGACCTTGGTGGCGGACGGGCCCGTGCCCGACGCCCCCAGCCACACGATGCGTGCCGGGTGGGCGGCGACGACCGCTCTCGCCCCGGCGGTGAGCGTGCCGGTCTCGGCGCGTCCGCGTACACCCAGACCCGAGACCACGACGTCGTCCGGGCCGATCGCGGCGGCGACACTCGCGGCGTCGTTCACGTCCGCGCGCACCACCTCCAGCTGGGGATGCGGGGCAAAGCCGGCGGAATCGGGATTGCGCACGAGGGCCCGCACCTGGTGACCGCCGGCGAGGGCGTGAACGACGAGTTCGCGACCGGTACCTCCGGACGCTCCCAGAACAACAATCCTCATCGGAGGCTCCCGTCGGTCGTCGCGAGCGCTGCACGGACGCCGGGATGCACGCCGGGGGCGCCGACGAGGATCGTGTCGCTGCCCGGGACCCAGGGCTTTCCGTCGATGGTGGTGACCACCCCGCCGGCCTCCGCGACGAACAGCGATCCCGCGGCCACACCCGGCAGCACCGGCCGGTACTGCCAGAACGCGTCCATGTTTCCCCCGGCCACCTGCAGCATCGGGAAGGTGGACGGCACGCTGGCGCGCACCAGGAGGGCCGCGTCGAGCAGTGTTGTGATGGAGGAGCCGATCGGGCCGTAGGTGTCTGGCTGATCGGCCTCGGCCTGGCCGGTTCCGACGATCGCGACGTCGAGCCCCTGTTTCCCCGACACCGCCAGTCGGCGTTCGCCCACGAGTGCACCCTCGCCCACGACGGCGGTGTAGGTCAGGTCCGGTACCGGTTGGCGGAACACGGCGAGCACCGGGGTGCCGGCGCGGACGAGCGCGATGCTCACGCCCCAGTCGGGCAGGCCGTGGATGTGGTTCACGCTGCCTTCGGTGTCGTCGATGACCCACCAGTCGCCGTCATCGGGGAGTGGTGCGGCCTCCTCGGCCTCGCCGACGAAGCGGGCCTCGGGCAGCAGCGCGGTGAGCGCCGCGCGGGTTCCGTCGGCGGAGACCCGCTCGTTGCGATCCAGAGCGTCGCGCAGAGCGGCGGCATCGGCCGGACGGGCGTCGGTGTCGTACACGTTCAGCAGCCGGTCACCGGCCTGCTCTGCGATCACTGTGACAGCTTTCAGAAGTTCGCTGTAGTCGGTCTTCATGGCGTCCTCTCTTGTTGACGAGTACGACGTTACGAAGAACCGATCCATGATTCCAGTGCAGGTTAGGAAGCCTGTACATTACTGTGAGTCATGTGGACTTCAATCTCCTCGCCGGCCTGGACGCCCTGCTGGAACACCGGAGCGTGCAGGATGCCGCCGCGCAGCTTCATCTGACCCCACCTGCGGTCAGCCGCATCCTTTCGCGACTTCGCGCCGCGACGGGCGACGAGATCCTGGTGCGTAACGGGCGGCACATGATCCCCACGGCCAGGGCACTGGAGATGCGCAGCGAGGTGCGTGACCTCGTGGCCCGGGCCGAGCAGATCCTCTCGCCCCGCCGTTCGCTCGATCTCGCGCAGTTGCAGCGCAGTTTCGTCGTGCGCTGCCACGAGTCGCTCGCCCCCACGGTGGCCTCAGGCGTGGTCCGGGTCATCGCGAACACTGCTCCGCAGGTTCAGCTGCGCGTGCTCGGGGAGGGCTCGGGCGACGATCGCGATCTCGCCCAAGGACTCGTCGACCTCGACGTCGGTGCGGAACCTCCCGCCACCGCCGGGCTACGGGCGCGCGTCATCACCTCCGACCGGATGATGCTCGTCGCGTCCCGCGACGCCGGTCTCGACGTCGAGAATCCCGCCCTTGAGGCCGTGGTCGCCGTGCCGCACATCGCGATCTCGCGGAGGGGCCGCGCTCGGGGGCACCTCGACGACGTGCTCGCCGAAGCCGGCCTCAGCCGGAAGATCATCGCCACAGTGCCCACCGTCGCCGCGGGATTGGCGATCCTGGAGACGACCACGAGCGCCACCGTGATCCCCGAACGACTCACCCGCTCACTACCCGAGGGTCTCGTCGTGCGGCCGTTGCCGTTCACCCTTCAGGCGGCTCCCATCGCGCTGAGCTGGCACCGTCGATACGACAGCGACCTTGCGCACGCGTGGCTCCGGGACATTGTCGCCGCGACACTCGGTACCGCGACCATCGGCTGACGCACTCCGACCCCCATACTCTCGACAGCCGTCGGTGCGCGAGAAAAGATGTGCGTCGGGACTCCCCAAACGCCGCACCGGTGTGGTCATACTGGGCATGTCGCCACATGATCACCAGAGAGAGAGGCTTTCGCGATGACGCACAATCTTGCCACGTATCTGGCTCTGCCGGGGAACACCAAAGAGGCCATGACCCATTGGCAGGAGGTATTCGGGGGAGAATTGCAACTTCTCACCTATGCCCAGACGGGGTTCGACATGCCCGCCATCTCGCAGGACGCCATCGCTCACTCGACGTTGACGACTCCGGGTGGCACCATCGCCGCCGGAGACGCCATCCCCGAGGAGCATTCCAATCCGATCCGCGACACGGTGTACTCGTTGCTGTACACCACGGACACGCCCGACGAGGCGCGGGATCTCATCGCCAAGCTCGTCGCCGGCGGCGGTGACGAAGGTATGCCGTTCGCCCAGGCGCCGTGGGGAGGCTACTACGGGCAGGTGTTCGACCGCTTCGGCGTGATGTGGGCTTTCAGCTGCGAATGAATTCGCTGCGCAGTTGACGTCGGCAGCCACACACCGATTCTCGCCCAGATCCCCGGTAGCCGGAGGCAGTTGGTCTTGCTCAGTACGTGACAACCACCGCGCCGCGCCGGCCACCATCGGACAGGTGCGCGACGGAATCCGGCGCGTCGTCGAGGCCGACCTTCTCCGAGACGCGGAGGATGAGCTTGTTGGCGGCGGCCAACGCCAGCAGTTCGGCAAGTTCGGCGCCGTCGGGTCGCACCAGAACCGCCTGGACGTCGATCCGCGTTTCGGCGGCGGTCTCCCGTGCCGGTACCACCCCGATGTACCGACCGTCGTCGCGGACCGCCCGAAGCCCTTCGTCGGCGAGGTCGGCGGCATCGAACACGGCGTCGTAGGTGCGGTCTACCCGATCCGTGAACCGGGCTCCGGTCGATTCGACGAATGAGCGATCGGCAGGTCGCGCCAGCCCGGTGACGGTGAACCCGAGATCGACGGCCAACTGGATCGCGTAGCCACCGACCGATCCCGCAGCACCGGTGATCAACAATGATCCGCGCTCGGTACCGAGAAGTGCCAGCCCCTGACGTGCGGTCTGCGCGTTGAGCCCGACTGTCGCCGCGGCCACCGGGTCGAGTCCTGCGGGCACCGCCGCGATCGAGTCGGCCGGCACCACCACCTGCTCTGCGACAGCACCGACCTCCTTGTCGACGCCGCCGTACAGTGCGGCCACGATGTCGCCCGGTGAAACCGAATCTACGCCGTCGCCGACCGCGATGACCTCACCGACGACATCCCAGCCCAATCCGACGGTCGGTCGCGCAATCCAGCCCAGTTGATGGAAGAAGCCTTCGGACACAGCCACATCCACCGGATTCAGTGTTGCGGCGACGGCCTGGAGGAGAACTGTTCCCGGTGTGGGTGCCGGTGGCTCGACCTCGGTGATCTCGGGTACGCCGGGAGGTGTGACGACGAGTGCGCGCATTGATGAGTTCCTTACTGTTACGGGTGCGATCTGTCAGGACCCCGAAGAGGTTGACCACACCAGCATCGGTGAGTAACTCTCTACTGGTAAGTAGGCACCTGAAAGTGCGTAACAGATGCAGGAGTATGCAGATGGTCACGATGACCGCCGCCCAACGGCGTGCCGTACGCAAGGCCGACTACGACGTGTACATGGCAAGCTGCAAGAGTCGCCTTGTCCTGGAACGGATCACCGACAAGTGGGTGTCGCTGGTGGTGTGCGCTCTCGGTGAAAGCGACATGCGCTACGCCGAACTCAACCGCCGCATCGCGGGAGTCAGTCAGAAGATGCTCACCCAGACGTTGCGGAACCTTGAGCGCGACGGTCTGGTCACGCGCACCGTGGCCCCGACGGTGCCGGTGTCGGTGACCTATTCCCTCACCGAACTCGGGCATGGCCTGCACGAGGTCCTGCAAGGAATCAAGGTATGGGCCGAGGAAGCGGCGGCGGAGATCATCATCGCGCGTGACCGTTACGACGCAGGCTGATTCACCGGATGCCGGGAGAGCGGGGACAACTGCCGGCGTCCGGGCATGCGGCCGTGATCGCGAGGGACGGCCGACTGGCCTGCTGGGTACAGCCGGAATTGCGGAGCGGTCAGTCGTGGGCGGCGGTGGTGATCGATGGGGCGCTCCGGTGCGGCCATGGCGAGTACCGGGTACACCGCAGTACAGCCATGTGCTCAGTCCTGCTCGTGGGCGTGCCGGCCTTCGGCCGTGAGGATGGTGAGGATCTCCACGGGATCGGGTCCGTGAGCGCCGATGGCGTGCGGGACCATGGTGGAAAACTCGGCCGCGTTCCCGGCCTCGACGACAATGATGCGTTCGCCCAGACGCAGAGCCGCGGTGCCGCGCAGGACGGTGAACCAGTCTCGGCCGGGGTGGACTCCGGCTTCATCGAGTGGAGGTGGTGGCGTCGTGATCAGCATCTTCGCGACGGTGAGTCCGCCGGGAGTGCGGGAGCTGGTGAGCGTCCAGGTGGTCATGCCACGCCGCTCGTCCCGATGCGGGCGGATCACGACGTCCTCGTCCTCCGGCGATTCCACGAGCTGATCGATCGTCGCGTCGAGTGCGCGGGCGATCGCCACGAGCTGGTCCAGTGCGATGCGCCGAGCACCGGTCTCGATGCGACTGAGGTTGGAAGGGCTCAGGTAGGCGCGCTCGGCCAGAGTGTCGAGCGACCATCCACGGGCGAGCCTCAATGCGCGGATGCGCAGCCTGACGAGTCGGTCCACATCCGCATCTTGCGTCATAGGCAAGAGTATATGCCTATACTGCATGGCGGATCTACGCTGGAACCATGCACAACAACGACGCTCAGGCCCTGCCCACCGACGAGTCTCAGCATTCTCATCGGCACTCGTCCGCACTGAGCCTGCTGCTCGATCTGGACGCGTGTGTTCACGAACAACTGCTCGACGCCGCGATGGACGCAGCAGCCACCCACGTCGACGACGCCGGTGTCCACCGTGTTCTCGACGTGGGTGCGGGAACCGGTACCGGGACCTTGCGCTGGGCACACCGCTACCCGGAGGCCGAGATCATCGCCCTCGACGCCAACCCCGCGATGGCCGCGACGATCGCAGCCCGGGTGGCGGGCGAACACGTCAGGACCCTCACGCGTCCCGTTCAGGAGCTGGGCATCGAAGCCGGGTCGGTCGACCTGGTCTGGGCGTCGTCGGTATTCCACGAATTCGATGATCCGGCAGTGGCGTTCGATGTTCTGTCGCACGTGATCCGCCCGGGTGGGGTGCTGGCGATCATGGAGATGGATGCCCCGCCGCGACTGCTGCCCGTCGAGTACGACGAACTGGAATCTCGACTGCGAGCGCTGGCCGATGCGGACGCACCCGGACCGGAGTGGACGGCACGCCTCGGCGACGCGGGCTTCGAACTACTCGACAAGCGCACGCTGGTCAGCGACCGGGAACTCGCCTGGGACGGCCCCGGCGGGGACTACGCGCGAGCCGAACTCCACCGCCTCGCAGTCCACGGTTCCCGCGGTCTGAACGCCGAGCAACAAGCCTCACTATCGCGAATCCTGAACTCTGGCAACGGAGCACCAGACCGATCCGGCGTCCACATCCGGGGCACCCGAAGCCTCTGGATCGCGCGCAGGCCCTGAGTCCGAAAAATCAGCGGCGTCAATCGGCGTCATCTTGTAGTTTTCAGGAATCGTCAGCGGACAAACGGAAGGAGGTGGCACAGGTGTCATCGTTCAGCATTCTTCTACGGGAGGATTCGGTGACCACGAATCGTGGGATCGATCCGTCATCGAATACTTTTGTCCGCCATGCGAATATCCTGAAAGGAGGATGCTCTGATGACCACTTCCGCCGTCCAGCCGCTTCACGTGCCGCTCACCGCGCTGATTTTCGCGTCGGAAACCCCGGACTGGACGGGCGCACTGTGTGCTGATCCCGGCCTGAACCCCGAGTTGTGGCATCCGTTCCCCACCGAGGATGCAGGCGTGGCTGTGGAAGTGTGCCACCGTTGCCCGCTGCGGGCCGAATGCCTGCAGTTCGGGAAGACCAACAGGTTGCCCGGGGTGTGGGGTGGCGAGCGGCTCGGCTGACGACATCGTCGGCGATCGTCTGCTCGGCGTGGTGGACCTACATTGCCGGTTAGTTAGAGCAGTCGGTCGGTCTGCGCCGGGTGGTTCGTGGCCAGGGGCATCGCTGGGATCGGTACGTTGGTCGGAGGCGAAGGGGGGAGCGATGGGTATGTACGCGGATGTTGTCGGTGCACCAGGTCATCTATGAACGTAGCGGAGGAGCCGTCGGCCACCGTTTGCTGTTCGGGTTGCCCTCCTTGTTGTTGCGGACCACCGGACGAAAGACCGGGCTTCGCCGCACACATGGTCTCATCTACGTGCAGGACGGCGACGATCTCCTTGTTGTGGCATCCAACAACGGCGACCCTGCGGCGCCGGGTTGGCTGGCCAATATCAGAGCCTGTCCTGAATGCGAATTCCAAATCGGCAGAACAGTTCACACCGCTGTTGCGACAGTGATCGGCCCCGCCGACCGATCCTACGCCCGTCGCTGGGAGTTGGTGAACGCGCGACTGTTCGGGCTCTACGAAAAGCGGCAGCGGGCGATGACGCGCCGTATCGCGATCGTCGTGCTGTCATCGGCCACAGAACGCCGGTGAGTCGGTGACGCTTCGGCAGGAAACCACTGCGCGAATTGATCGCAAGGTGTGTCTGGTCAGTGTCTGGTGAGGATGGCCTGGAGGTCGGTGCCCACCGGGAGGGTGCCGTATTCGAAGCCGCGGTCGTCGCCGAGCCGGGCGGCGATGAACGCCTCGGCCACCGCGGTGGGTGAGAACCGCACCAGCAGTGACGCTTCCAGCGCCAGCGCCATCGATTCGACGGCCCGGCGGGCGCGGCGCTGCGCACCGGCGGCGTCGAGGCCGGCCAGTTCGGCGAGTTCGCGCCGCATCCGGTCGAGGTGGGCGTCGAGCACCGGGTGGGTGCCGCGCACGCGGTTCACCTCGGCGTCGAAGGCGGCCACCGACTCCGGTTCCCGCGTCATGGCGCGCAGCACATCAAGGGCGATCACATTGCCCGAACCCTCCCAGACGGCCATCACCGGCTGCTCCCGGTAGCGCATCGCCATCGGGAATGCCTCGGTGTATCCGTTGCCGCCCAGGCATTCCAGTGCCTCGTAGGCATGATGCGGTCCGCGTTTGCAGATCCAGTACTTGGCGATGGCGGTGGCCAGCCTGCGGAAGGCACGTTCGGAGTCGTCGGCGTCCTCGTCGTGGGCACGCGCCAGCCGCATCGCGGTGACCGTGGCGGCCTCCGACTCCAGCGCGAGGTCGGCGAGCACCGCCGTCATCGCGGGCTGATCGGCCAGTGTCGCACCGAACGCGGCGCGGTGGCGGGCATGCCAGAGCGCCTCGGCCACCGACTGCCGCATGCCGGCGGCGCTGCCGAGCACACAGTCCAGGCGGGTCTGCGCGACCATCTCGATGATCGTGCGCACCCCGCGGCCCGGTTCACCCACCATCACCGCCACGGTGCCGTCGAGTTCGATCTCGCTCGACGCGTTCGACTTGTTGCCGAGCTTGTCCTTGAGCCGCTGGATGCGGAACACGTTGCGGGTGCCGTCGGGCAGTACCCGGGGCAGCAGGAAGCAGGAAAGACCTTCGCCACCAGGGCCTTCCGCCTGCGCAAGGACGAGGAAGGCGTCCGACATCGGGGCCGAGCAGAACCATTTGTGGCCGGTCAACAGATAGTCGGCGCCCGGGCCGCCGGCACCAACAGGCCGGGCCACGGTGGTGTTGGACCGCACATCCGAACCACCCTGCTTCTCCGTCATCGACATACCGAAGATCGCCGACGCCTTGTCGGCGCTCAGCTCGGGGGAGTAGCTGCGCGACAATGCCTTCGGCACCCACAGCGCGGCCACGTCCGGCTGCAGCTCGAGCGAGGGGATCACCGCGTGGGTCATCGACACCGGGCAGGCGTGGCCGGGTTCGATCTGGCCGAACAGCATGAAGATCGCGGCCCGGGCCACATGGGAGCCGGGCTGCGGATCGTCCCAGCACCGGGTGTGGGCCCCGTGGGCGACCGCGGCGGAGATGATGCGGTGATACGACGGGTGATACTCCACCTCGTCGATCCGGTGCCCCCATCGGTCGAAGGTATGCAGTTCGGGGGTGAGGGTGTGGGCCAGTGCCGCGTCGTGCTGGAACTGCGCCGAACCGACCAGAGCGCCGACCTGCCGCAGCTCGTCCTCGGCCCAGCCGGCATCGTGCCGGGTAACGGCCTCGGCCAGAACCGGATTCAGGTCGTACTCGTTGACGTCGACACGTGGGGTGGACTGGTTGAACACCTCATGGGTCAGGTGCGGCCGCGGCTGGGTGACGGGGGTTGTCGAGGTCATCGAGAGCCTTTCTCTGACAGGTGTTTCTGGATGGGGCGCGGGGCGGGTTCGGGGGTGAGCGGGAAGTCGAGCAGATTGTCGGGGATGGCGAGGTGGGCGAACACCACCGCGACCGAGTCGGTGAGCGAGTATCCGATGTCCGGGGTGGTGGCCGACATCTGCACGGCCACGCCGAACACTGCCGACCAGAACGCCTTCGCCTCCACCTCCACCGGCGTGCGCGGTTGCCATCCGGTGCGGGCCAGGGTGCGGTGCAACGCCACCTCGCCGCGCTCATGCAGCAGTCGTAGCGTGTCGCCGGTGTGCTCGCGCAGATCCGTTCGCCGGGACGCGAGCAGCATCGCGGTGGTGAACAGCTGGACCCTGGCCAACTCCGGCCCGAGCAGGGTGCGCACCAGGGTTCCGGCGTAGGCGCCCAGCGTGCCGGCGTCGTCGGCGGCCTCCTCGGCATGGCGTCCGGCGCGCAGCACCGCCGCACAGGCGACCTCGACGAACAGTTGCTCCTTGGAGCCGAAGTAGTAGGTCACCTGGTTGGGGAAGGTCTGCGCCCGCTCGCAGATCTGGGCGACCGACGCTCGCTCGCCGTGCTCCAAGAACACCTCGTCGGCGGCCCGAAGCAGAGTCAGGCGGGTCTGTTTGCCGCCGCTGCGCACCGCACGCTGGGTGTTGGGCACGGCGTCTCCTCTGTCCCCTTGTCCGCTGAACTTGTACAACGAACAAGTTTGTACAAGCAACAATAAATGGCCCGGATGGTGTGAGTCAACTCACCGGCAGGGCTGCGGCGGCGCCTTTGCTCGGGTGATGCCGTAGATCGATCCGACACCGACGCCGACTACTTGAACTCCGATTCAGCAGTCCGTGACCATGGGCGCCGTCGGCGGAGTAGGTTGTTCTCCCATGGGCGACGACGCCACCGGTGCGGCCGGTGCATTCAGCAAGATTGTCGGCGAACACGATCTGCTCACGGGCGACGCGATCGGTCCGGACTACGCGCACGACGAGGCGCTGGTCGGGGAACCGGTGGTGCCCCGGTATGTGGCCAGACCGCAGACCGCCGAGCAGGTGGCCGAGCTGCTGGTGGCGGCGTCGGCGGCCGGAATCCCGGTCACCGCACGCGGTTCGGGCACCGGCCTGTCCGGTGCGGCCCGCCCGCACGCCGACGGGCTGCTCGTCTCCTTCGAGAAGATGGCATCGATCATCGAGATCGACACCGCCAACCAGGTGGCGGTCGTACAGCCCGGCGTGACGCTGGCCGACCTCGACACCGCGACCGCCGAACACGGCCTGGTGTACCAGGTGTTTCCCGGCGAGCTGTCGGCGAGCCTCGGCGGCAATGTGGCCACCAACGCCGGCGGTATGCGTGCGGTGAAGTACGGGGTGACCCGGCAGAACGTGCTCGGCGTGCAGGCGGCGCTGGCCACCGGCGAACTGATCCGCGCCGGCGGCAAGATCACCAAGATCTCCAGCGGTTACGACCTCACCCAGCTGATCATCGGTTCGGAGGGCACGCTCGGGCTGGTCACCGAGGTGACGCTGCGGCTCTACCCGCGGCTGGCGCATTCGGCGACACTGCTGGTGCCGTTCGCCGATCTGGAGGCCATCACCCGCGCGGTTCCCGCCGTGCTGCGCACCGGCGTGGACCCCAACATCCTCGAGTACATCGACAGCTTCACCCTCGCCGCGATCGCGCAGGCACAGGGCCTGAGCCTGGGTATCCCGGACGACATCGAGAAGACCGCGCAGGCCTACCTGGTGATCGGCCTGGAGAACCGCGACCATGACCGGCTCGACGGCGACGTGGTCCTGCTCGGCGAACTCGCTGAATCCCTCGGTGCTCTTGATCTGTATGTGCTGGAAGGGCATTCGGCGCACGCCCTGATCGAGGCACGGGAGCGGGCGTTCTGGATGGGCAAGGCGGCCGGTGCCGACGACGTCATCGACACCGTGGTGCCGAGGGCTCAGATGCATGAATTCCTCAACCGGGCACGAGAACTGGCAACCGAGGCGAACGCGGGGGTGATCGGCTGCGGCCACGCCGGCGACGGCAACGTGCACCTGGCGGTGTTCTGCCCCGACGACGACACGCGGCATCGGCTGCTGCACCAGATCTTTGCCACCGCAATGGAACTCGGTGGGGCCATCGCCGGTGAACACGGCCTGGGCCGAGTGAAGGCCGGGCACTACGAGGAGCTCGAAGATCCCGCGAAGATCGCTCTCATGCGCCGCATCAAGGCCGCCCTCGACCCGGCGGGCATCCTCAATCCCGGTGCGCTGCTCACCGACCCGAACGACAACTGACCCGGACCACAAGTAAGGAACCGTAGATGACCACTGGCGCCCAGGCCCTCATCTCCACACTGCGCGACGCGGGTGTGGACGTGTGTTTCGCCAACCCCGGCACGTCCGAGATGCATTTCGTCGCCGCACTCGACGATGTCCCCGAGATGCGCGGTGTGCTCTGCCTTTTCGAGGGTGTGGTCACCGGTGCGGCCGACGGCTACGGCCGCATCGCGGGCACGCCCGCCGCCACCCTCCTGCACCTGGGCCCCGGCATGGGCAACGGGATGGCCAACCTGCACAACGCGCGCCGCGCGCACGTCCCGCTGGTCAATGTCGTCGGTGATCACGCCACCTACCACAAGCAGTACGACGCTCCGCTGGAGTCGGATATCGAGCCGCTGGCCGAGTGGACACACGGCTGGGTGCGGCGCATCGAATCCGGTGACACCATCGGTGCCGACGCCGCCGCCGCGGTCGCCGCCGCGCAGGCCACCCCCGCCCAGGTGGCCACCCTGATCCTGCCCGCCGATATCTCGTGGAGTGAAGGAGGCGTGCCGGCGGGCCCGGCAGAACCCGAGACCCCACCCGCCCCGGACGCCGCTGTGGTGGCCGAGATCGCCGAGATCCTGCGCGGCGGTGAGCGCACCGTCATCCTCATCGGTGGCCCGGCCACCGGCGAGGCGGGACAGCTTGCGGCCGACCGGATCTCCGCCGCCACCGGCGCCACCGCATTGGTCGAGACCTTCCCGACCCGGCACACTCGCGGCGCCGGTATTCCGCATCTGGACCGTCTCGGCTATCTCGCCGAGGCCGCGATGGCGCAGCTCGACGGCGTCAAGCACCTGATCGTCGCCGGCACCGGCGCCCCCGTGTCGTTCTTCGCCTATCCCGGCAAACCGAGCAGTCTGGTGCCCGAGGAGGCTCAGGTGCACACCCTGGCAGGCCGCGATGTCGATGTCGTCGCCGCCCTGGAACAACTCGCCGCCGCGGTGGCCCCCGACACCGAACCGCGCCTGGCCCCGGCGACCACCACCGAACTGCCCACCGGTGATCTCACTGTGCAGAACTGGGGTCAGGTGATCGCCGCACTGCTGCCGGAGAACGCCATCATCTCCGACGAGACCAACACCTCGGGACTGCTGCTGCCCGGTGTCACCGCGGGTTCGCCACGTCACGATGTGCTCACCCTGACCGGTGGGGCGATCGGGCAGGGCCTACCGGTGTCGGTGGGTGCGGCGGTGGCCGCACCGGACCGTCCGGTGATCGCCCTGCAGGCCGACGGCAGTGCCGCCTACACGATTTCGGCACTGTGGACGATGGCCCGGGAGAATCTGAACGTCACCGTGGTGCTCATCAACAACCACGCCTACGCGATCCTGCGCCTGGAGCTGATGCGGACGGGTGCGGGTCAGGGCGGCCCCAAGGCCCGGCAACTGCTCGACCTGTCCAACCCGGACATGGATTTCTCGAAGATCGCCGCGGGCTTCGGGGTACCGTCCACCGTCGCCACCACCTGCGAGGAACTCGCCGAGCAGTTCAGCGCCGCACTCGCCGAACCCGGTCCGCACCTGATCGACGCCCGCATCCCCCCGATGCTGTGAGCTGAGCGGACACCGGCGGCCGGGACAGGTTCACAACCGGTCCAGGCCGCCGGTATCCGCGGGGCTCGAAATCAGGCGAGGGCGTCGGCGATGCCGACGGTCTCCAGGTTCTCCCAGGTGCTGTCCACCATGTGGGCGAGCATCAGTACGTCGCGCAGTTCGCCGTTGTGATCCCGGATGTGGTCGCGCAGCAGCGCTTCCCCGGTGAAGCCGAGGCTGCTGAACAGCTCGACGACGGCGTCGGAGTCGGTGGTCAGTTCCACCACCACCTTGCGCATCCCGGCCGACACCGCCTCACGTAGTGAGTGCTGAATGAGCTTGCGGCCCAAACCGCTTCCGCGGTCCTCGGGGTCCACGACCAGGCGCAGCTCACCGACATGGTCGGACCAGCCGGGCAGCCGGTTGACGGTGGCGTAGCCGACGATCGCCCCGTCGGGCCGGCGGGCGATCCAGCGCAGGTCCGGGTCGTCGGCCAGCCGGGCGATGTAATCGGTGTCGTCCACCTGCACCCGGATCGCGGTGATGTCGCCGTCGTCGAGTTTGGCCAGCAGGGTGCGGAATTCGGCGATATCGCCGGCGGTGATGTTGGTGATGGTGATGTCCGGGTCGCTCACGCGTGTGCCTCGCTCTGCTTCTTGAGGAATTCGATGATGGTGGGGATGGTGGTCTTGGCGGCCGTGCGGCCCACCACCAGGCCGATATGTCCGCCCTTGAGCCGCAGCTGTTCGGAGTCTGCGGATCCGACCAGATCGTTGATGGGGGCCGCCGCGTCGAGCGGGACGATGTGGTCCTTCTCGCCCAGCACCGACAGGAACGGAACGGTGATGTCGCGCAGGCTGATCCGGTCACCGCCGAGCGTCAGCGAATCGTTGATGAAGGCGTTCTCCTCCATCAGCATCCCGAACATCTGCCGGGCCGTGGCGCCGGGCAGCGGGATGTGATCGGTGCTCCAGCCGTTCATCGCCTGGAAGGCCGCGACGTACTCGTCGTTCCACATCCGGTCCAGCAGGTCGACGTAGCTGGTCACCTCGCCGACCGGTTTCAGGGTGCGGAAGGCGTTGTAGATGACGCTGCCGGGAACATTGCCGTCGTCGCCGATGAGGTCCTCGACACCGGTGCCGGCCTGCCGGAACGAACTGCCCAGCGGCATCTTGTCGTAGTCCACCGGGCAGGCGACGACGGTGTGGCTGCGGATCGGGGCGTCGGGGTGGTGGGCGCCGTGCAGCAGGGTGAGGTTGCCGCCGAAGCAGTAGCCGAGGATGTTGACCTCGTCGCAGTGCGCGGTGCGGCAGACCGCGTCGATGGCCGACGGGATGGCGCCGTCGGCGTAGTACTCCAGGTTGTTGCGGGCGTCGCGCTCGTCGGGTTCACCCCAGTCGAGCAGATAGACGTCGAAGCCCTCGCGCAGCAGGTGTTCGATGAAACTGTTGCCCGGCGACAGGTCCAGGATGTAGGCCTTGCTGACCAGGCTGAACACGATCAGCAGCGGCGGACGGTAACGCACGTCGTCGTTGCGGTACCGGAATAGCCGGGCGCGGCCGTTGCGCCACACCACATCCCGTGGCGTGGCCCCGACCTTGGGTTTGCCGACGCCCGCGACCATTTTGATGCCGTTGCGGGCCCGGAGCGAGTTGCGCTCGACCTCCTTGCGGATGCGGTCGACGGCGCTGAGCGGATTGGGCACGGCCACCGTCAGTCCTCCTCGGTCGAGCGGGTGAGGTGGGACTGTTCGGCCAGTTGCAGACGCAACTGCCGGATCTCGTAGTCGAGTTCGCCGACCTGCCGGCGCAGCTTGCGCACATCGGAACCGGCCGGGATGTTCACCAGATGCCAGAGGGTGGCACCGGCGCCTTCGATGCGTTTGCCGGCCTCGCGGCGCACCATGCCGACGATTGCGGTGGTGGTGGCGAATTCCTCGGAATGCACCACCGCCTCGATGGTCGGGGTGAGCCGCTTCTCGGCGGCGTCGTACAGATCGCGCAGGGAGGGCACGGTCATCGCCTTTCACTGAGGCCGGACGCCGCGTGCGGTGTCCGGTCCGGAAGGTGCATCGGATCGGCGGCGCACCTCGACGGGCGAGACGACGGACTCCGATGCTGTGCTGTCGATCACAGTCTAGGCTTGCGGTGGTTACAGGCACACTCGACCCCGGCGGCCGGTGGTGCCCGGCGCCAGTATCACGGTCGCGACCCGCGAAGGAGAACCCGGAAGATGATTCAGTCCACGATGCAGAGCGGCAACCTCTCGCTCGCGTCCCTTGTCGACTACAGCCGAAAATCGTTCCCGGAAGGAAAGGTACGTACCTGGACCGGATCGGATTTCCGGGACATCACCTTCGCCGAGATCGGGGCGCAGGGCGCCCAGCTCGCCCACGCCCTGACAGCGATCGGGATCGGCCGCGGCGACCGCGTGGCCACCTTCATGTGGAATAACAACGAACACCAGGTGGTGTACGCGGCGGTGCCGGCGATGGGGGCCGTGCTGCACACCGTGAACCTGCGGGTCTCGCCCGAGCAGGCGGTGTTCATCCTCAACCACGCCGAGGACAAGGTGATCCTGGTCGACGCCTCGGTCGCGCCGATGCTGTCGGGGTACGTCGCCGAGGCGCCGGGTCTGCGGCACGTGATCGTCGTCAACGGTCCGGTCGACTCGTTCACCGCACCCGACTGGGTCACCGTGCACTCCTACGAGGATTTCCTCGCCGGGCATCCCACCACCTACGACTGGCCCGACGACATCGACGAGCGCGATGCTGCGGTGCTCTGCTACACCTCGGGCACCACCGGCGACCCGAAGGGTGTCGTCTACTCCCACCGCAGCATCTACCTTCATTCGCTGACCGCGACGTCGACCACCGGCCTGGGGATGTCCAATCGCGACACGATGCTGGCGATCGTGCCGATGTTCCACGTGATGAGCTGGGGCCTGCCGTACGCGGCGATGATGTGTGGGGCGACGATCATCATGCCCGACCGGTTCCTGCAGCCCGAGCCGCTGCTGGCGATGATGGAGGCCGGCCGGCCCTCGCTCGCGGCGGCGGTGCCCACCATCTGGCAGGGCGTGATGGGTCAGCTACGGACCGCGCCGCAGGACATCTCGCACCTGCGGGAGGTGATCGTCGGCGGAGCGGCGGTGCCGCATTCGATGATCAAGGCGTTCGACGAGTTCAACGCCCCGATCACCCACGCCTGGGGCATGACCGAGACCTCGCCGCTCGGATCGATCGCCCGCCCGCCGGCCGGCGTCGACGACCCGGACGAGGCCTTCGCCTTCCGCGTCACCCAGGGACGTTTTCCGCCGCTGGTCGCCGGGCGCATCGTCGACGAGGAGGGCAACGAACTGCCCTGGGACGGTGAGGCCTCCGGCGAACTCGAGGTGTCCGGTCCGTGGATCACGGGGGCCTACTACCAGCCGGACGGCAATGTGAGCGCCCCCGACAAGTTCCGCGACGGCTGGTTGCGGACCGGCGACGTGGCCACGATCAGCCCGCACGGGTACATGACGATCGTCGACCGCACCAAGGACATCATCAAGACCGGCGGCGAGTGGATCAGTTCGGTGGAACTGGAGAACGCCGTCATGAGCAACCCGGTGGTGCTGGAGGCCACCGTGATCGGTGTGCCCGACGCGAAGTGGGACGAGCGGCCGTTCGTGCTGGCAGTGGTGGCCGGTGAGGAGCACGCCGACATCGAGGCCCACAAGGCGTTCCTGGCAGATCTGGTGCCGCGCTGGCAGATTCCCGAACGCTGGTCGTTCGTCACCGAGATCCCCAAGACCTCGGTGGGCAAGTTCGACAAGAAGGCTGTTCGCAGCCGCTACGCCGAAGGCGGCTATCAGGTGCACGGCAAACCGGCCGGCGAGTAGGCGCACACCACCAATCCCACGGATATCCCTCGGCATCGACATAATCTCCTCGCCGGGGCATATCCGTGGGGTTTACGGCAACTCTCACCCGATCCGGCGCGGTGTGCTGCGGCGTGGCGCCGATCCGATCCGGACCTGCCCGGACAGCACGGCCGCACCGGACGCGGAGGCGAGGATCGGTTCCAGGTTCAGTTCTCGGATCTCCGGGATGAGATCGCACAACGCCGACACCCGCTCGACGAGGTCGGCGAGGGCCTGTTTATCGGCCGGTTCGGTGCAGGCCAGCCCGTCGAGCACGGGGGCGGCGCGGGGCGCGTCGATCAGCGTGCGGGCGTCTTCCGGGCCGAGCGGCAGGGCCCGGTAGGCCCGGTCGCCGAGAAGTTCGGTGACCATCCCGGACAGCCCGAACGACACCAGCGAACCGAACGACGGGTCGTCGTGGACCTTGATGGAGCAGCCGATCCCTTTGGCCGCCATGCGTTGTACGTGCACGTGCGGCGAGCCGGAGGCCGCCGCGATGTCGCGATAGGCGCGGGTCACCTGATCAGGACCTTCGAGGTCGAGCCGCACACCGCTCATGTCGGGGCGGTTCCGCCAGCCTTCGCTGGTTGCCTTGATCGCCACCGGGTAGCCCAATTCCTCTGCCGCGCACACCGCTTCGTCGGCGGTGGCCACCTCGCGGAAGTCGACAGGGTGAATGCCGAAGCAGTCCAGCAGGTCTGCCACGTCCTGGTCGGACAGCCGGCCGTGGTCGGTGGCGCCCCGGCGCAGGGCGCTCACGACGATCTCGTGGGCGCGGTCGACGTCGATTCCGTTCGGATGGCGCGGGACGGAGATGGGCCGGCCGCGCCACTGCGCGTACTTCCACACCCGTTGCAGGGCGCGCACCGCGCGGTCCGGATCGGGGAACGACGGCACCGAACCCACATCGGGCATGCCGTCGGATCCGTTGACGGCCAGCAGTTCCGGGATGCCGTTCGCGCCGGCGAACACGGTGATGATCGGCTTGGTCTCCGAACGGACCGATCGCAGTGGCGCGGCGAACGGTTCCATCGGTATCGGGACCGGGGGCGCCACGAGCGCGACGACGGCGTCGACGTCGGGGTCGGCCACCACCTTCGCCAGTGTCGTCCCGAACTCCTCCGGACCGACCGCCGGACCGAGGATCTCGGTGCGGGATGCGACCAGGCCGCCGGACCGGACGATATCCACCGCCAGCAGTCCCAGGGGTGCGCTGGTGCTGATGACGGCGGTGCGCGGTCCCGCGGGCAGCGGCTGGTGGCACAGGATCATCGCGCAGTCGAACATCTTCACGATCGAATCGACGGCGATCACACCGGCCTGATGAAACACGTTGGCGGCCACCGTGTTATCGATCGCGGGTGCGTCGCCGTGCGCGTCCGGGCGGTCGATGCGGCTGCTCTTGACCACCACGATCGGCTTGTCGCGGGCCATCCGCCGCGCCAGGTGCAAGAACTTGCGCGGGTTGCCCAGTGATTCGAGATAGAGCAGGACCGCGGCGGTGTCCGGATCCGAATCCCAGTACTGCAGAAGGTCGTTGGCGGATACGTCGGCGCGGTTGCCCGCCGACACGAACGTCGACAGGCCCAGACGCCGGGCAGCCGCCTCCTGCAGCACCGTGGCACCGAGGGGATCGGACTGGCAGAAGAACCCCGCCCGGCCCCGTCCCGGAAGCTTCGGGGCGAGTGTGGCGTTCATCGAGATCGCCGGGTCGTTGCTCGCGATGCCCAGCGCGTTGGGACCGACGAGCCGCATCCCGTGCGCCCGCGCCTCCCGGACGAGACGTCGTTGGGCGGCGTAGCCGTCGGCGTCGGAATCGGCGAATCCCGCCGACAGCACCAGCAGTCCTTTGACGCCCTTGTCGAGGCAGTCGTCGAGGACCACGTCGATATCGGAGGCCGGTACCGCAACGATCGCGAGGTCGACCCGATTGGGGATGTCGCGCACGGAGGGGTAGGTGGGGACGCCCTGCACCGATCGGCGTTTGGCGTTGACCGGATAGACCGGCCCGGTGAAGCCGCCGGCGAGCAGGTTGACCAGCACCGCATGCCCCACCTTGCCCCTGGTGGGGGAGGCGCCGATCACGGCGATCGACTGGGGGGACAACAGATTCCGGATACTGCGCGATTCCGATGCGCGTTCGCGGGCGTTGCGCACCTGCAGCAGTGCTTCCGTCGGATCGATCGCGAACTCGAGTTCGAGGACCTCATCGCCGTCGAGGTCGACGGCCTCCCCGTCGTAGGTGCCGCTGACCTGATAGCCGGCCTCCCGGAACACCCGGACCATGCCCTGGTTCTCGGCGAGGACGTTGGCCTCGAACCGCTCGATGCCGTTCTCGGCGGCCGCGCCGGCCAGATGCTCGAGCAGCACCGACCCGAGACCGCGCCGCTGATGGTCGTCGGAAACCGTGAAAGCGACCTCAGCGCACGGGGATCCGGGTTCGCCCTCATAGACGCCGACGGCGATGATGTCGTCGCCGAGCAGCGCGATCAGGCACACGCGGTAGCGGTTGTCGACGTGGGTGCACCGGTACACCTCGTTCGGGGTGAGCTGCGGATGCGGCTCGAAGTACCGCCGGAAGATGCTCTGCTCGGACAGTTTCGAGTGAAACGACACCAGCTTGAACGCGTCGTCGGGGGTGATCGGGCGCAGGTGCACCACGCCGCCGTCGGCGGCCAGCACGTCGGCGCGCCAGTCCTCGGGGTAGCTCGGGCGTTCGGCGGTGCCCTCGGCCGCGTCGTCAGACATCGGACTCGGGGTCCAGGCCGTGCAGCGGGAAGACCGCCCGGCGGGTATCGGTGATGGCCGCGTCGACCAGTCGGTCGAGGTCGGTGCCGTCGGCGTCGGCCCGGACGGGCCAGGGGAGGTACTCGGTGTCCCCGCCGTCACCCATCGTGACCGGGAGGTGGTCCTCGGCGGTGATCTGCTCGGCGTAGGTCCGCCACGACTGCGGCACCTGTGTGACCACGTCGATCGGTGCCCCGCCGGCGACGGCGATCAGGTGGGTCCAGGCCCGCGGCACCGCGCCGGCGAGGTCATAGCCACCGCCTCCGAGTGCCAGCCAGCGGCCGTTCGCGTACCGATCGGCGAGCTCGCGCATGGCCAGAAACGCCGCCCGCTGGCCGTCGACGGTCATCTCGAATTCTCCCAACGGATCGGCGCGGTGGGTGTCCACCCCGCACTGGCTGACGATGATGTCGGGACCGAACACCGAAACCACCTGCGGCACAACCGCATGGTAGGCCCGCAGCCAGTGGGTGTCCCTGGTGCCCGGCGGCAGCGGCAGGTTGACGATGCTGCCGGCGGCGGCGCCCTCGCCGACCTCCGACGAGTATCCGGTGCACGGCCACAACGTGCGCGGATCCTGATGGACGGAGATCGTCAGGACGCGCGGGTCGTCGGCGAAGGCCCGTTGTACGCCGTCGCCGTGGTGGACGTCGACGTCGATATAGGCCACCCGCTGGATGTCGGTGTTGTCGAGCAGCCAGGAGATAGCGACCGCGACGTCGTTGTACAGGCAGAACCCGGCGGCGGACTCCGGCATCGCGTGGTGCATCCCGCCGCCGATGCTCACCGCACGGGTGGCCTCACCGGTGGCGATGGCGCGTGCGGCGCGCAGCGTACCGCCGACGATGACCGACGCCGCCTCGTGCATGTGCTCGAACACCGGGTTGTCCTCGCCGCCGAGACCGTAACCACCGGGCACCTCGACCGACGGGTCCGGGGCCTGTTTGACGGCCGCGAGGTAGTCGGCGGTGTGCGCGCGCAGGAGCAGTCCGTCGTCGGCGGGGTCCGGGGCCACCAGGTCGAGGTGATCGAGGAGTCCGAGCGACCGGGCCAGCGCCATCGTGAGGTCGAGGCGAGCCGGATGCATCGGGTGGTACGGCGACCACCGGTACCGCAGGAACTCCGGGCTCCAGACGACGGTGCCCCGACCGTCACCGTCGTCTGGCTGGGGGCGACAGGTCATCCGGTGACCCGCGGAATGCCCCCGCGCATCTCGCTCAGCGCCGTCGACGACAGTTCCTCCGCGGGCAGCTTCACCGCCAGTACCGGCACCGGGCTGTTGAGCAGCAGCCGCTGGCTCACGCTGCCGAGCAACACCTTTCCGACCGGCGTGCGCCGTTTGAGCCCGATCACCAGGCGCTGGGCATCGCACTTGACGACCTCGTCGATGACGACCTCGGCGGCATCACCCTTGCGGTGCTTCGCGACGGTGACCTTGACCCCGGAGGTGTCGGTGCCGTCCTCCTGTAACTCGCGGTCGCCGATATTGACGACGACCAGATCGGTGCCCAGGCGTTTGGCCTCCGCGATCGCGGCGACGAAGGCGTGATGGCTCTCGCGGTTGTCCGACACTGCGACAACAACAGTCATGGAAATCTCCCTCGGTGGTGTGACGGATAGTGGCCGGCGTCAATGCCGGTCGCGGTCATAGAACAGGCCCGCGAACGGCAGGCGCCGCGGCAGCTCCCGGTAGATCTCGCCGTCGAGCAGGGCCTCCTCCAGGCCCTCCAGCGTGCGGCCGCGGGTTTCGGGGACCTCGTGCCACAGGAAGCCGAGCATGATCACACCGACAATCGCGAACAGGAAGAACGTGGTGAGGCCGAGGTTGGTGACGAGCGTCGGGATGGTCAGCGCGAGAAGGCCGTTGACGAACCAGCCGAAGAACACCGAGATGCCGATCGCCAGGCCGCGGATATTCAGCGGGAAGATCTCGGCCAGCCACACCCACACGGCGATGTTCAGGAACGACTGCATCGACAGCACGAACAGGAACACCAGCACGGCGATGACGTACGGGCGGACCGAGTTGTCCTCGGGAATGGACAGACCCGCGATACCCACCAGCAGGTGGCAGAGCGTGGTCAGCGACAGGCCGATGATGAACGTGGTGCGCCGGTCGAGGCGGTCCATGTTGCGCAGGGCGATCACACCGCCGATGACGGCCGCGAGTCCGAAGGCGGTGGCCGCGGTGAGGGCGGCCGACTCGCTGAAGCCGGACTCCTCGAGCACGCGTGGTCCGTAGTACATGATCGCGTTGATGCCGGTGAGCTGCTGTGCCACGGCGACACCCATACCGACCAGGACGATGCGGCGCAGCCACTTGTTCGCGAGGATCTGCTTGAATCCGGGTTTGCTGGCCTCGACCTCCTCCTCGTCGGAGGCGACGCCGATGACCTGGTTCAGTTCGGCGCGCGCACGATCGGAGGACCGGATGGTGTCCAGAACCGCGAGGGCCTCGTCGGTGCGGCCCTTCTCCACCAGCCAGCGCGGTGACTCGGGCATTCGGAGCATGCCGAAGAACAGGCCGATTGCGGGGAGGGCACAGACCCCGAACATGACCCGCCAGATTCCTTCGACGTGCCCGAGGGTGTTGTCGAGGACAGCGTTGATGCAGAAGGCGAGGAACTGTCCGGTGACGATGGCCATCTCGTTGCGGCCGGTGATCGAGCCGCGGATCTCGAACGGTGCCAGTTCGGCGAGGTACACCGGCACCACGGTGGACGCCCCGCCGACCGCGAGGCCCAGGATGATGCGACCGATCACCACCACCGTGAAGCCGGCGAGGTGACTGCTGGGCGAGAGCACCACGAACAGGACGCCGACGAAGAACATCACCGCGAGGACGACGATGGTCTTCCTGCGGCCGATCGCGTCCGACATCCGGCCGCCGAGAAAGGCGCCCACCGCGGCGGCGAAGACCAGCGCGCTGATCACCACACCGGTCTGCAGGTCGGAGAGCCCGAGCTCATCGGACATCGGGCCCTCGGCGCCTGACGACACACCGGTGTCGTAGCCGAAGAGAAGCCCGCCGAGGCAGGCGACGATCGAGATCAGGCCGACCCGTTTGCTGTGGGGGCCCTTGGTGAGCGGGGGAAGTTGTGCTTCCGCCGCGGAAGCTCCGTGTCCGCTCATCGGGGCTCCTCGATCCGGAGAGTCACCATCGTGTGTCCTTTCGGCTATAGCCTCGCCGGCGGGTGGCGCCGGGTCGCGGGCGCACGGCGACCCTGACATCTGGCGGCTTGGCGCCAGTCGCTGTGCGGTACATCACACGAAGCATAGAGTATTTGTTAGGACATTAGGTTGTTTTGACTTAACTTTTTCCGAGGGCACCGCGCGGGATGTTGAAGGGGGTGACCACGGACACGGCCGCCGGCCGGGGCCGGAACCGGGGCAGCGCCCCGTGAAAACCCATCAGGGTCTGTGCCGCACCGCGCACATCGGCCCGCAGGTCGTGGTGCAGGATCGCCGAGATCGTCCCTCCGGCAAGGAGTTCGACATTGTCCGGGGTGAGGTCGTGGGCAACGAACGCCGCACAGTCGCGGCCCGCCCCGGTGAACGCGGCCCGGATGCCGCGATTGCCGCCACCGATCGAGTACACCCCGACGAGATCGTCGTGGTCGGCGAGCGCGTCGCCGATGCGCCGCGCGCAGGTCTCGTCCTGCCCGTCGGAGACCATCGAGAGCACGTGCCGGCCCGGGTCGAGATCGGCGAGCGTGGCGACGAAGCCCGCCGCGCGCTCGGATTCGCCATGGAAGTCGCCGCCACTGGTCATCGCCAGCACCGATCCCGCCCTGCCCGACAAGAACCGGTGGATCAGATACGCCGCGGTGGCTCCCGCCGCCCGGTTGTCCATCCCCACATATGCCAGGCGCAGACTGCGCGGCACATCGGTGACCATCGTGATCACCGGGATATGCGCCGCGGCAAGACGCCCGATCGCCTCGGCGACCTCGGGCACGTCCGGCGCCTTGAGCAGCACGCCGTCGCTGCCGTGCCGCCCGATCGCGGCGAGTTCGGCGAGCAAGTCCGGCAACGGCCAACGCTCGGCCACCCGGTAGCGGGCGCGGAACACCGCCGGCAGCGTGGGCAGCTCCGCCTCCAGCGCCCGGCGGGTCAGCCGCGAGAACCGTTGCGGTGTCTCCATGACGACGTCGACCAGGAAGTGGCGGCCGGACAGGCGCAACTGGGTGCGCTGGGCGTCGAGCTCGTTGATCGCCTGCTGCACCTGGAGAACGGTGCCCGGGCGGACTCCCTGCCGCCCGTGCAGGACCCGGTCGACCGTCGCCTCGCTGACGCCGGCCTGCCTGGCGATCTCCCGGACCGGAAAGCGGTGAGCCACGGTCGTATTGTCGATCCGCAGCGGACTCGCTGAGGGCTTTTTGAGGGATTCTCCGGGTTACCTGCTTGCGCCGCACCGGCGACGATGGAGGCATGACCGCCGCCGCCATCCCCGCCGTACCCTCTGCCCGCCGCGTCCAGGCAGCCGATTGCGACCTCGACGACTTCCTCGCCACCCTGCGGGACACCACAGACCTCACCGACTACCCGCATGCGGCCGGCACCGTGCGCGGCGTGCTCTTCTATGACGCCGACGATGTGCTCGTGTCCTCCGCCGATCCCGAGGGTCGCGGCGCGCTCCGCGATGAACTCGCGCAGGCGCTGCTGACCGGCCCGGGCATCGTGGTCTTCCGCGGCGCGTTCGCGGACGGGTCCGCGCTCGCCGAGACCACGGCGGCGTTCACGACGATGGTCGCCGAGCAGCGCGCGACTGGCACCGCCGGCGGCGACCACTTCGCGGCCAACGGGGTCAACGACCGGATCTGGAACGCCCTCGGCAAACTCGCCGACCGTGCCCCGGCACTGTTCACCCGGTACTACGGCAACGACATCCTGGCGCTTATCAGCGAGGCGTGGCTGGGACCGATGTACCAGGTGACCTCGGCGATCAATGTGGTCAATCCCGGTGGCAAGGCCCAGCAGCCGCACCGCGACTATCACCTCGGTTTCATGGATCCCGAGATGGCCGCGCGGTTTCCCGCCCACACTCACCGGATGTCCCCGGCGCTCACCCTGCAGGGTGCGGTCGCCCACGTCGACATGCCGATCGAGTCGGGTCCGACGATGTACCTGCCCTACTCCCAGCGGTATGAGCTGGGCTACCTCGCGTTCAATCTGCCCGAGTTCCGCGAGTACTTCGAGAACAACTACGTGCAGTTGCCGCTGCGGGCGGGGGACGCGGTGTTCTTCAACCCGGGGCTGTTCCACGCGGCCGGCACCAATGTGTCCGCCGATATCGCGCGCATGGCCAATCTCCTGCAGGTCAGTTCGGCGTTCGGGCGGGCGATGGAGTCGGTGGACCGGTCGGCGTTGCTGCGTGCGGTGTACCCGTCGCTGGTGGACCTGTGGTCCCGTGATCGTCGGTCCGCGGAGAACGTGATCGCCTCGGCCGCAGAGGGTTACGCGTTTCCGTCCAACCTCGATCTCGATCAGCCGCTGGACGGTATGCACGGCGAGACGCAGGCCGAGCTGACGCGCCGGGCGCTGAGCGCGGGCCTCGATGCCGACGCCTTCGCCGCCGAACTCGCCGCACTCGATGCCCGGCACCATCCTTGATTCGGCAGTGCCGGACGGCAGAATGCGCTAGAAAGTCCATATGACCGAACAAATCAGCCTCGCCGGTAAGTCGATCGTCGTCAGCGGCGGTACGCAGGGAGTGGGTGCGGCCGTCGTTCGTGCGGCCTGCGCCGCCGGTGCGTCGGTGACGTTCACCGGGCGACGGCGCGAGGTCGGCGAGAAGTTGCGGGACGAGCTGATCGCCGGGGGCGCGCAGGCGGAGTTCGTCGTCGCCGACGTCGCGGATCCGGCGCAGGCGGGGGCATCGGTCGAGGCCGCGGTCACCCGGTTCGGTCACGTCGACGGGCTGTGCAACGCAGCCGGCCTGACCACCCGCGGCACCCTGCTGGACACCAGTCCCGAACTGTTCGACGAGCACATCGCGATCAACCTGCGCGGACCGTTCTTCACCATGCAGGCCGCGGTGAAACAGATGATCGGCCAGGGCACGGGCGGCAGCATCGTCAACATCATCTCGATCTCCGAGCACGCCGGTCAGCCGTACCTGGCACCCTATGTCTCCGCCAAGGCGGGCCTGGCCGGCCTGACCCGCAACGCCGCCTACGCGCATCGGTTCGATCGCATCAGGATCAACGGCGTCAACATCGGCTGGACCGAGACCGAGGGCGAGACGCAGATCCAGAAACGGTTCCACGACGCCGACGACGACTGGGCGGCCCAGGCGGCCGAACGATTGCCGATGGGCAGGCTCAACCAGCCGGACGACACCGCCCGCTTCGTCGTGTTCCTGCTGTCCGACCAGTGCGGCGTGGTCACCGGATCGGTGATCGACTGGGACCAGTACGTGGTGGGTGCACATGACTGAGAGCGTGCCCCTGGAACCGCTGCGCATCGGCCTGCTCGGTGCGGCCCGGATCAGCCCGGAGTCGATCATCGGACCCGCCGGCGGACTCGGGCACCGCATCGTCGCGGTCGCCGCCCGCAACAGGTCCAAAGCCGAGGCCTATGCCGCCGAGTTCGGGATCGAGCGGGTCGTCGACACCTACGCCGACGTCATCGCAGATCCCGAGGTCGATCTCGTCTACAACGCCCTCGCCAACGCCCTGCACGGCCCCTGGAACCGGCGGGCCGCGGCGGCAGGGAAGGCGCTGCTCAGCGAAAAACCCTTCGCGGCCAACGCAACCGAGGCGGCCGAGGTCGCCCGTGAGATCAGAGCGGCCGGAATCCCGTTTCTGGAGGGCTTTCACTATCCGTTCCATCCCGGCTATCACCGCACGCAGCAACTCCTCGACGACGGTGCGATCGGCACGATCGGCCGGGTCGAGGTGACGATGTCGATGCCGACCCCGCCCGACGACGATCCGCGCTGGGACTACGCGCTCGCCGGTGGCGCCGTCATGGACCTGGGTTGCTACGCCGTGCACGTGTTCCGTCAGTACGGCAAGCGGATGGGGTCGGTGCCCGAGGTCGTCTCCGCACGCGCGGCGCTCCACTCGGAGTTCGTCGACCGCGCCTGCGCCTTCGAGGTCGCCTATCCCGACGGCACGGTCGGCGCGGCCCGGGTGTCGATGGTGGGTGAGCGGTACGACTTCCGCTTGGCCTACATCGGAGACAGGGGGTCGGTGACCCTGCATGACTTCCTCGGACCCCACCGCGACAACAGGCTGACCGTCGTGTCGGACGAGACGGAGTCGGTGGAGCATGTGCCCGCCCGATCCACCTACAGCTATCAGCTCGACGCGTTCGCCCGTTCGATCCGGACCGGTGAGCCCCTTGAGCTCGGCGTGGACGACTCGGTGGACAACATGGTGATGGTGGACGCCGTCTACCGGGCCGCGGGACTGCCGCCTCGCTGACGGGTCCCGACCGTAACCCCACCGCTCAGGTCCGGTGAGGGGATCATCGCGATGCCGTGGGTATCGGTGGGGTTGACGCCATCGCCCAACAATGCACAGGTGTGTAATTGTTGAGTTGATCGATTCTATTGCCGATATGCAATGTCGGGATATGGGAGCGGAGGATGAGGCCGCAAACATAGTTTGCCGACCTATTCAGTTGTGCTGAATCTGCTGGTCGCAGGCAGTGTGGTCGGGCGTTCTGAGGGTTGCTCAACGGGAATGTCGAGTTTGTGTAATTAGCCCCATATATGATGTACGATCGGCTACTGTTCGGACCGGGACGGTTACTCGGGGGTCGGGGTACAGGTGACAAAGTCCCTCGCGACGTGGCATCACGCAGCGCCGCGGAGTCGTCTCGGGCATGGAATTGCACTGTCCGGCAATACTTTCTGAAAGGGCAACTGTGAACTCTGGACTCTCCCTCAAACGGCTCCTGCGGGTGTCCGTCGCCGCCGGCGCCGCCGGCGCCTTGGCGCTGGGCGGGCTCACCGCCTGCTCGTCCGACGACAATTCCTCGGATTCGGCCGGCAATCCGGCCGGCAAGACCACCGAATTGCCCAGCAATCCGGCCACCGGTGACCCGATCAAGATCGGTTTTATCGCATCCGAGGGCGGTGCGGTGCAGCTTCCGATGCTGCGCACCTCAGGAGAGGCGGCGGCCAGATACCTGAACGAGAACGGTGGCGGCATCGGCGGTCACAAGGTCGAACTCGTGGTGTGCAAACAGTCCGAAGAACCGGCATCGGCCACCAAATGCGCCAACGAGCTGGTGGAGAAGAAGGTCGCCGCCGTCGTCGCGCCGCTGAGTTCGCAGGGCGCGGTGATGCTCCCGATCATCACCGGCGCCAAGATCCCGTATATCGCGCAGGCCCCGGTGTCGCGCGCCGAATTCGCCACTCCTGGTGCGTATATGCTTTCCGGCGGCACCATAGCGGTGCTCGCCGGACAGGCGAAGACCGCGGCGCAGTCGGGCATCAAGAAGTTCACCGTCCTCATCGGTGACAGCGGTGATGCCGCCACGTCGGTGAAGGCGATGGCCACCCCGATCTTCCAGCAGGCGGGCGTCGAGCTGAAAGTGGTGGTCGTTCCGGTGGCCTCGGCCGATCCGACACCCGAGATCACCGCGGGACTGGCTGACAAGCCGGGCGCCGTCACTGTCCTGGGGGACACCCGCATGTGTGTGTCGGCGATGAAGGTCCTGCAGTCGGTGGCCCCGGATGTGAAGAAGTACCTCATCGCCAGCTGCCTCGACAAGCCGGTCTGGGAGGCGATCGGCGGCCACGACAAGCTGATCGGTGCCAAGGCCTTCACCACGGTCAACCTCACCTCCGATGACCCATCGGTGACGCTGTACCGCAGCATCATGGCCAAATACGCGCCGGACGACGACCCACAGGGCCTGGGATACCTCGGCTACCAGGTGGTCATGTCGCTCGGCGAGATCGGCAAGGACATCAAGGGCGTCACCGCCGCTGACCTGCGCACCGCGCTCACCACGGCCACCGATGTGCCGTTGCCCGCCGCTCCGGGACTGACCTTCACCTGCAACGGCAAGGCGATGCCGATGCTGCCCCCGCTGTGCAGTAACTCGATCATCGTCTCCGATGTCGCGGCCGACGGAAAGTTCGAGAACAGCACGGTGATCAAGAACTGACGGGACTGTCCCATAAGGGATTCCGGCGCCTGAGAGGGTAGCCGATGTCCCGGACCGGGTGCGCGGCGATGATGCGGTGCACACCGGCCGGGACACCGGCGGGTACGTGACCGCCTGATCTACTCACACGTTTCGAGGACACATGACAGACCACTTCGCGTTCCTGGCGCTCGGCCTGGGCAATGGAGCCGTCTACGCCGCGCTCGGTCTCGCGCTGGTGATGACCTACAAGAGCTCGGGTGTGGTGAACTTCGCCACTGGTGCGGTGGCCCTGTACGCCGCCTACACCTATGCCTATCTGCGTCAGGGCCAACTGCTCAACCCGATTCCCGGCCTGGAACCGCGGATCGACCTGGGTGGCAAGCTGGACGTGATCCCGGCGATGCTGGTGGCGGTCCTGATCGCCTCTGCTCTCGGTGTTGTGTTGTACCTCTTGATCTTTCGCTGGATGCGCACCACACCGCTGCTGGCGCGGGCAGTCGCCGCGATCGGGGTGATGCTGATCCTGCAGGCACTGCTCGGCCTTCGTGTCGGCACCAATCCGCCCACGGTGCAGACGATCTTCGCCGTGGACACGTTCCCCATCGGCGACAGTGTGGTGCCCACCGACCGGTTGTGGCTCGCGCTTGTGGTCGTGGTTCTCGCCATAGCCGCCGGACTTGTGCTGCGCTTCACCAGGTTCGGCATCGCCACCGAGGCGGCCGCCGAATCGGAGAAGGGGGCGTTGCTCACCGGGCTGTCCCCGGAGAAGATCGCCGTCAGCAACTGGGCGCTGTCGTCGGCGACCGCGGCGGTCGGTGGCATCGTGATCGCGCCGATCGTTCCCCTCAATCCCGTCGCCTACACGATGTTCATCGTCCCGGCGCTCGCCGCCGCACTCGTCGGCAACTTCGCCTCGATCGGCGTGACCGTGGCCGCGGGCATCCTCATCGGCATGTTGTCCTCAGAGGCCACCAACCTGCAGTACACCGTCGGTTGGTTCCCCGACGCCGGTGTGGCCGAAGCGGTTCCGCTGATCTTGATCGTCGGTTTCCTGCTGCTGCGGGGGCAGCCGCTGCCCGGCCGCGGAATGGTGGCCCGCAGCGACATGGGCCGTTCGCCCAGACCGCAGAACATCTGGCTGCCGCTCGTGATCGGCGGTCTGGTGATCGCTCTCGCGCTGGTGCTCACCAGCGGCCAGCTGGGCAACGCGCTGGCCACCTCCCTGATCCTCGGCATCATCGCGCTGTCGCAGGTGGTGATCACCGGATACGCGGGGCAGGTGTCACTGGCCCAGCTCATGCTGGCCGGGGTCGGCGCGTTCAGTCTGTCGCGACTCACCACCGACCTCGGCGTACCGTTCCCCATCGCCCCGATCCTGGCGGCGGCGATCGCGGGGGTGGTCGGCATGATCATCGGGCTGCCCGCGCTGCGGGTGCGCGGCCTGCCGCTCATGGTGGCCACTCTCGCGCTCGCGGTGTTCCTGGAGGCCTTCTGGTTCCGGAACCCCTCGTTCAACGGAGGCATGCAGGGCGCGCCTGTCGAGAAACCGTCGCTGTTCGGTATCGACCTGGGAATCGGTGCGGGAGAAGGCTATCCGCGCACCGAGTTCGGGGTCATGTGCCTGGTGTTCTTCCTGCTCGTCGTCGCGGGTGTGGCGTGGCTGCGCAATTCGACGCTGGGTGCCTCGATGCTGGCGGTGCGGGCCAACGAACGTTCGGCCGCCGCGGCCGGTATCAATGTCGGCGTGGTGAAGCTCGCCGCGTTCGCGATCTCGGCGTTCATCGCCGGCATCGGAGGCTCGCTCATCGGGTACCAGCAGACGCTCGCGAACGCGTCGTCGTATCAGGTGTTCCTGGGCATCGGACTGTTCGCCATCGTGTACATCTCGGGTGTCACCTCCATCAGCGGTGGCATCCTCGCGGGGGTGATGGCCTCAGGTGGCCTGCTGTACTTCGTCATGGAGAAGTACCTGCACTTCGGCGACTGGTACGCCTTGCTCGCCGGTGTGCTGCTGGTGGTGACTGTGATGGCCAACCCGGACGGTCTGGCCCGCTACATCCACAAGATCCGGATCCCCGGATTCGGCATCACGCTCGGCGCCGGCAAACCCGTCCTCGACGGTGTCGGTCCAGAGGGGGTCGGTCCAGAGGGGTCGGCGCAGAGGATGCCGTCACAGCGGGTATCGCACCGTCGGCCGAGGTGGCACCGGCCGGCGGGGTGCTCCTGACGGCCACCGCAGTCGGGGTGCGGTACGGCCCGGTGACCGCCGTCGATGACGTGACCTTTGAGGTCCGGGAAGGGGAGATCGTCGGCCTGATCGGACCCAACGGAGCGGGCAAGACCACGCTCATGGACGCGATCAGTGGTTTCGTGCCGGCCACGGGCCGCATCACGCTGACCGGTTCCGAAGTCGGAGGGCAGCCGCCGCACCGGCGTGCGCGCGCCGGGCTGGGCCGCACGTTCCAGGACATCGAACTGTACGAGGAGCTGACCGTCGCCGAGAACATCATGGTCGGCGCCTCCCACGGCGGCCATGGTGCCGAGTCGGTGCGCGCCGCGCTGGCTCTGCTCGACATCTCCGAGCTCGCCGACGTGGCGGCCGCGGATCTGTCCCAGGGGCAACGACAACTGGTGTCGGTGGCGCGGGTGCTGGCCGGGCGGCCGCGGGTGGCGCTGCTCGACGAACCGGCGGCCGGTCTCGATTCGCTGGAAAGCCGGTGGCTCGGGCAGCGTCTGCGGGCCGCCCGCGATCGTGGGGTCACGATGCTGCTCGTCGATCACGATATGGATCTGGTGCTCAGCATCTGCGACCGCATCATCGTCCTCGACCTCGGCCGGGTGATCGCGTCCGGCACACCCGACGAGGTCCGGGCCGATCCGGCGGTGGTGGGTGCGTATCTGGGCACACCGGCCTCCGCCCAAGCCGCGCCCGACGCGGCAACGGAACCCGCGGGAGTCGCGATGAGGACGGTGCATCCATGAGTATCCTGCAGTGCCGTGGGCTGTCCGCGGGTTATGCACCGTCGTCGCCGGTGGTGCGTGGGCTCGACCTGTCGATCGGCGAAGGGGAGATCGTGGCGCTCCTCGGTCCGAACGGCGCGGGTAAGACCACCTTGCTGACCACTCTCGCGGGGTTGCTGCCCCGCCTCGGCGGGCAGGTCGAGGTGGCCGGTACGGCGCTGCCGTCGGGTAATGCGCGGGCGGCTGTGCGAGCCGGGCTGGTGCTGGTCGCCGACGACCGCGCCCTGTTCCGCAAACTCTCCACCGAGCAGAACCTTGCGCTCGCTGTCGCCGGTGGCCGGTGGAATCCGGCCGCCGCACGGGCCGCCCGGAGGTCCGCTGTCGACGGTGTCCTGCAGTTCTTCCCGTCCCTGAAGCCGCGTCTGAAGGTCGCCGCGGGCCAGCTCTCCGGCGGCGAACAGCAGATGCTCGCGATCGGTCGCGCACTGGTGCAGAAACCGAAGGTGCTGCTCATCGACGAGCTCAGCATGGGACTGGCCCCGGTGATCGTCGAATCGATTCTGCCCGTGCTGCGTGACGTGGCCGCCGCCGGTACCTCGGTGATCCTCGTGGAACAGCACGTGCGGATGGCCCTGCAGGTGGCCGACCGCGGGGTGGTCCTGACCCACGGCGAGGTGGTTCTGTCCGATGAGGCGGCCACCCTGTCGGCGGACCTGGGCCGGGTCGAACGCGCCTATCTCGGCGGAACTCCGACGCTCACCTGACCGCAAGTGATCCACGACTGAACGCGGCCGGGATGACGCCCGGCCGTGTTCTATATTTCTGACTCGGCACGTGGCGATGGTGCGAATCCGGTCCCGCGGGGCTGCGCGATAGTGAACAATGACCGGCGATAGTTTCGCTTTTCGCAGCCTCGAAAGGTGCGTGCTGGTTATGGCACCGAAATGGACAAAAGCCCTGCCCCTGGCCCCCGTCGCGGGTCTTGCCGCCTGGGACCTCCTGCAAAAGAAGCACGCTGTTCTGCGCAACTTCCCGGTGGTCGGGCACGCCCGCTACCTGCTGGAGGAGATCGGCCCCGAACTTCGGCAGTACATCGTCTCCGGCAACGACGAGGAGCGGCCGTTCAGCCGCAATCAGCGCCGCTGGATTTACGCGTCGTCCAAGCTGGAGAACAACTACTTCGGGTTCGGTGCCGACAACGACACCGAGTTCACGCAGGGCTATCCGATCATCAAGCACCGCACGTTCTCGGACATCGCGCCCGCCACCAAGGTCAACCACGGTGAACACGGAGACGTCATACCAGCGGCCAAGATCCTCGGCGGCTACCGCGAACGGCGGGGACTGTTCCGGCCGGAGTCGGTGGTCAACGTGTCGGCGATGAGTTTCGGGTCGCTGTCGTCGGCGGCGATCGAGGCGATCAACCGCGGCGCCGCCCAGGCCGGAGCGATGCACAACACCGGTGAGGGCGGCCTGTCGCCGCACCATCTGCACGGTGCGGACCTGACCCTGCAGATCGGGACGGCGTACTTCGGGTGCCGCGACAAGAACGGCAGGTTCGAACTGTCCAAACTCAAGGACATCGTGGCGTCCAACCCGGTCCGGTCGATCGAGATCAAACTCAGCCAGGGCGCCAAGCCCGGCCTGGGTGGTCTGCTGCCGGGCGCCAAGGTAACCCCTGAGATCGCGCGAATCCGTGGCATCGAGGAGGGCAAGGATTGTGCCAGCCCGTCCCGGCACACCGAATTCGACAGCGCCGATTCACTTCTGGACTGGGTGGAGATGCTGGCCGACGAGACCGGGCTGCCGGTCGGTATCAAGTCGGCGGTGGGCAATCTGGACTTCTGGTGTGAGCTGGTCGATCTGATGAGCATGACCGACCGCGCCGTCGACTTCGTCACCGTCGACGGCGGTGAGGGCGGAACGGGTGCGGCCCCACTGATTTTCAGTGAATCGGTGTCGCTGCCGTTCCGGCTCGGCTTCGCCCGCGTGTACGAGTTGTTCGCCCGCGCCGGCATCGCCGACCGGGTGGTGTTCATCGGATCGGGCAAACTCGGCCTGCCCGACAACGCGGTGGTCGCGTTCGCGCTCGGCTGCGACATGGTCAACGTGGCCCGCGAGGTGATGATGTCGATCGGCTGCCTGCAGGCGCAGAAATGCCACACCGACAAATGCCCCACCGGAATCGCCACGCAGGACAAATGGCTCGCCCACGGTCTGGACCCGAGTATCAAGGCGAACCGCGCGGAGAACTACATCCGGACCCTGCGCCGCGACCTGCTCAAGGTGTCTGAGGCGTGCGGCGTGCCGCACCCCGGCCTGATCAGCACCAGCGATCTCGACATCCTCAACGGTCACGAGTCGGCACGCTCACTGCGTGAGGTGTACGGCTACGAGGCGAAGTGGGGTCTGCCCAACGAGTTCGACGCCGCCGAGATCGTCCGGATCATGACGGGACCGGCGCACGTCTGACGGTCAGTAGGCGTTGTCGGCGACGATCTGTTCGGCGACGAACAGGCCGGTGAGTCCGGTGCCGCCCTCGATGCGCTCGCGCACCAGGGCGCGGACCTGCTCGCGCTGCTCCCGGGAGTCGCGGGCGTCGACGCCGCCGACGGTGACCACCAGCGCCGACCAGTCGGCGCCCCATGCCTCGGTGGCGGTGAGCGGCAACGGGATCGGCAGCCGTCCGTCGGGGGCGAGCGTCGCCTGCGCCTCGAAGGCGGGATCGTGCAGCGAGAGCGCGACCCGAACGGGTGCGGCGGTCCGGCCGGGCAGCAGTGCGACGGTGACGTCGGCGACCACATCGGGTGCGGCGTCGACCGACCAGGCGATCGTGTTCTCCGCGGCGTCGAAGGTGTGCGCGGGTACCGACTCCCACGGCACCGACGCCAGGCCCCGGGCGATGCCCCCGCCGGATTCGGTGGCGGTTCCGGGGCCGGCCGCCAGCGCGTAGTCGCCGGGATCCCCCGATGCCGCCGGGACCGGCTCCTGTTCCCCGGTGTCGAACTCGCGCAGACGAGCGTGGAGATCCCGGACGTCGGGGCGTGGATGCAGAGCCAGCGCCGCGATGTCGGCGTCGTCGTATGCGCCGAGTACCGCGTTCGGGTCGCCGTCAAAACCGGTGTCGCCGAAGTACATCTCGCAGTCGGCGGTGAGTGCGGCGACCTCGGCGTCGAGGACGAGGGCAGGGAGCGGGTCGATGCCGTCGGCCGCACTCGCCGGCCACCACCGGCGCAGCCAATGTCCCCATGCGAGCCGGTACAGCAGGGCGAGTTCGGCGGGTGCGCTCACCGGGACATCGATGTCATGCCGGCTGGTCAGATCGCGCAGGGTGGCGGCGTGCGCCTGCTCGCCGATGATGCGCCACAACCAGTCCGCCTCGCCGGGCGCCCAGAGGTGCAGGTGCGGGCCGGAACCGGGTGGGTCGTCCAGCGCCCAGGTGAATGTACCGCCGGCCGCTTCCAGTGCGAGCGTCAGCCAGGGCAGTCGTGCGGCGGCGGGTGCGGTGGAGATCTTCATCGGCCTGCCTTCTCGATGGCCGCGCGGATGCGGGAACGCTGGTCGTAGCTGACGGAGCGGGCGATCCCGTCGAGAAGTTCCAGCAGTGCTGCCGAATCGAATTCGGCTGTGCCGGTGTCAGGTTCGGTAACCGACCTGCCGTGCAGCCGCACCCACAGCCGGTTCAGGTACGGCCGCCAGAACGCCGCCAGGTCATCGGCGAGCCCGGCGGTGACGGCGATATCGGAAAGCAGGTACCGGCGCGTGTACGCGATATGTGCCTGCGCGGCCAGCCGCCGGGACAGGTCGGCGGCGACGTCGTGCACACACGGCTGCGGTTCCAGCGGATGCAACTGGGCCGCGACCACCACACCGACGAGCATCGCCGCCTGCCACGCCGGTCCGTCCAGCGCCCACGGTGCCCGGGACCGTTCGATCTCGGCGGTGACCATTTCGTCGATGGCCGGGAGGTCGCCGCGGTCCCGGGAACGGCGCAGGGTGGTGCCCACCCGGGAGGCGATCGACCTGTCCAGGGGCAGGACGTCGGCCACGCTGCGCAGCGCGGGTCTGGCTGCCGGTGTCGTCGCTGACAACGCGGGCGGGTCCGCGCCGGCCGCTATCGCACAGGAAGCGAGGAGATCTGCCAGCGGTGATCCGGGGGCGAACAGCGCGAGGCCCAGAGCGCCGGGAATGCCGGAATCCGTCAGCCGCTCCCACCGGGCATCGCGCGCACGGTCGGTCGCCTCGCCGGTCAGCAGGGCGCCGAGCAGCGCCGCGGCATTCTCGACGGCCGGTGCCCGATCGTGTGGTGCCCGATCGTGTGGTGCAACCGCCCACACCCGGTCCAGCTCGGCATCCAGGTCCGCGTGATGGTGGTCGAGGTAGGCGGTGAGATCGTCGACCGATCGTCCCTCGCTCGGCCGGTGGATGTCGTCGATCGTCTCCGCCGCCACCGCCGGGGCGTCGGGGCCCGGCGGGCCGTAGGCCACGGCGAGTTCGAAGGCGCGGGGAAAGTACTGCTCCTGGATGTTGCCGCCGGTGATGCCGGCCGCCCGCCGCTGCCGTTTCAGTTCGGCGAACCACAGCGCGGCGTCGGCGATCCGTGGTGTGGCGGCGGCGATCAACTCGGCCGCCTCCGCCTGCGCGCCGGCCTCCAGCAGCGGCCTGCCCAGCGCCGGGTTGGCGCGTATCCGCAGGACAAGCGGGTCGATCAGGCATTTCACCGTGCGCGCCAGCGGCCCGCCGTCGCGGCCGGTCATCACCGTCAGCGGGTCGGTGCCCAGTCGTGCGACGGTGTCGCAGACGGCCCTGCGCCAGGCCTCGTCGATCACCGCGGTGCGCGGTCGGGCAGTGGTCACGGTCGAGCACTTCCTGCTGGGGTACGTGCGTGGCTGTCCCGCAGAATCTACCGTGAACCCATGGTGGAACTCGATGACGACGCCGTCGAGGTGCGTCGGCTGGTGGAGGTGCTGGCCGGGCAACTGCAGACCGGCGACGCGCGCTGGCAGGCGACGCTGACGCGGGCCCGGGCCGTCGCCGACGCCGTCACCGACCCGCGATCGCGGATGGACGCCCAGCTCAGGATCGCCAACATCGATCACGTGCTGAGCCTGAACGCCGGCGACGTCACGGGGGCGCTGGCACACCTGGACCACTGCGTCGAACTGATCGGTGCCGCCCGCGAGATCGATGTCACCGATGCCGACCAGCGCAGGCTCGACGAACAGGAATGGGGTGTGCGGCTCAACCGCAGTCAGGCATTGCAGGTGATCGGGGACATCGACGGCGCCGACTCCGAATGCGTCTTCGCACTGGAACTGGCCTCGCGCACCGAGAACGCCGGCCCGCACCGGGCCGCCACCCTGTGTACGGTCGCGGCCATCGCATCCGAGCGTGAACAATGGTCGCGGGCACTGCGTTACGCGGCGGAGGCCGTCGACGAGTGCGCGGTGCACAACCCGGACGCGCTCGGGGTGGCGCTGGTGAATCTGGCCCAGGCACACGCCGCGATCGGTGACTACGACGCGGCGTCGCGGGTGGCGGACCGGGCCGAGGCCGTCGTCGACAATGTGCAGTCCGGTGCCGCACTGTCGCATCTGCGGGGCTATATCGCCATGGGCCGCAAGGACATCGATCGGGCTGCCGCGTTGTTCGCCGAGTACGCCGAATCCGCGCGGGCCAACGCAGATCTCCTGGAGCCGCATCACCGATCGGAGTCGGCGAAGGCGCTGGGTATCGGTGCCCACGGCAGCGACCCGTGGCGTGCCCGTGAGCAGTACCAGATCGTGGTCGACACGATCCGGGCCGAGGAAGCCGCGCCGATGTCGCTGGTCGCGGCCCTGCTGCAACTGTCGGGGGCGACTCAGGATTGCGCTCTGTCCGAGGACGATCCGGCGACGGCGTCGGCCCGGCACGAGGAGGCCTGTGCGCTCGTCGCCGAGGCCGCGGAGCTGGCGCTGGCGCACAGCCGGCCCACGATGGCCGCCGAGTGCGACCTGACCAGGGTCCGGTACGTCGACCAGTTCCACCATGGTGCGGCGGTGAATCAGCCCGCGCTGCGGGTGGCCCTGGCGACGGTCCTGGCCGCGGCCGTGTATCTGCACCATGCGAGTTTTTCCTCCTCCCGTCACGCGCAACGCAGGCACTTCGCGGCCGGGCGTGGCGTGGAGGCGTTCTCGCTGGCATTCTCGTTGGCGGCCGAGCTCGGGGCCGGTGACGTCATCGCTGAACTCGTCGAATTACGCAGTGCCGCAGCATTCTTCATACCCACTCGCGGCGTGCGGGACACCGGGGACACCGGTGCCCGCACGCCGCGTGAGCGGTCCTGGGCAGATGAGCTGTCCGAGCTGATGATCGGTGACGGCCTGCCACCGTCGGACGACGACAGGCCGTCACTGGTGGCGACCGCACCGCCGCCGCTGCTGCTGACCCCGTCGACCGTCGTGCTGACCGAGGCGTTCGACACCGCGAGAACGCGATTCGGCCTCGTCGACGATCGGGATGCGGTGGAAACCTGGTAGACGGCGCGGCCGCCGGGACACGTTCGGTATCACGGGCAGGTGACCTTGATCTCGAACGACTTCTTCGACGGCGCCGTCGGATTGGCGGTGTCGATCGCTGTCACGTTGCCGGTGATCGTGTACTTCTTGCCGTCCTTGGTGGCTGTGGCCTCGCCGCCCGGGGTGCCCTTGGCCCAGCCGAGCACCTGGCCACCGGCCGAGCCGAGGCCGACCGCCTCGACCTCCGGGTTGTCGCCGGTGGTCAGGGTGGCGCCGACGCCGGTCCCCGCGCCCGCGGCCGTGCTGTCACCGATCGCGATGACCCACTTTCCGGCCTGTTCGGTGCAGGCGACGGTCTTGGACCCGAGGTCGAGCGCCTTGCCTTCGATGGTCACCGATGCCTCCCCACCGGAGGCGACGGCGCCGGTCGACGAGTCGTCGTCCCCGCAGGCGCTCATGGCGCCCATGAGGCCGATCGAGGCGACACCGACGACGAGGGACTGGATCTTACGCATGATGTGCTCCTGAGGTTGATTCTCGTTCCGGCCCCCGGTGGGCCGCTGAGAACAAACCTAGGAACCGGACCTTGCTACCGATCACAGGTTTGCTGAGCCGGACGGTGTCAGATCGTGGTGGTCAGCGCCGCCCACAGCAACGGGGTGTCGGCGGGAAGGCCGCCGTCGTACCAGCGTGCACGGCGTTCGGCCTGCCACTGGCGCAGGTGACCCACCGGGTCAGCGCCACGGTGCGCGGCGTCGACGGCGAGCACCAGTTCCTCCAGCGGCGCACGATCGCCGAGGTCGCCCGCCCGGCTCAGCGCCCGGTTCGTGGGGACTGCCCACCGGGTGGCCGTCACCAACTGGGCACCGGCGGCGAGCGCGGCCATCGACAACCCCATCCCGTCGGGGTGGGCGAGGTCACCGCCGGAGTTGCAGCCGATCAGGGCCGTCCGCGGCGGAAACCGGTAGTCGCCGGTCAGCAGGTCGTCGACGCGGAGCGGGCGGTGGGCGCCGCTGTCGTCGGTGCAGCACAGGTGCAACGCCGCGTCGACGCTCTCCCCGGTGGCCGCCGCGGCGCTCACATGACCCACATACAGTAGCCGGAAAGCCCCGGTCATGGTGCGGCACAACCATTCCCGGTCGATGTCGGTACGCCTGGCGAGATCGCGGTAACCGGCCACCGCCGGCCGGAGCCCGGGTGTGTTCTCGACGAGCACG
>WBZQ01000313.1_pt1 | contig 41617 bp, 45 predicted proteins | sample 5204251 | NCBI WGS metagenome assembly WBZQ01 (sample SAMN12412402, study PRJNA552823) | activated sludge metagenome | isolation source: activated sludge from nitrification reactor of wastewater treatment plant... | place: USA: Virginia | collected 2017-09 | reverse complement strand
GCTTGGGCTAAAGTTTCTCAAGAACAAAAAAATAGGGAGGGTGCTGAAGAAGGTTCTCAAAGGAAGGCATCTAAATCAACCTACTTTATTTTTGAAGAGCCAGAACTTTATTTACATCCTCAGGCACAGCGTGAATTATATTCTTCCCTTAAAAAACTATCTGAAAATAATAATCAGGTATTCATCTCGACCCATTCTAGTTCGTTTATCGACCTTGAGTTGTACAAGTCTATCTGTGTCTTATACAAAAATTCAATAGCAGACGGCACTAAACACTTACAATGCACTGAAGATATTTTTCAATCTCTAGATGATAAAAAGAGGTTTAACATGACCTACTGGATTAACCCAGATAGAGGCGAGCTTTTCTTTGCTAAGAAAGTTATATTAGTGGAGGGACAAACCGACAAAAGTGTAATTTCCTACCTCGCTAAAAAAATTGGTTGTTTCAGGTATGACTATACCATTGTAGATTGTGGGTCTAAAGACAATCTTCCACTTTATATGCACTTATTAAATAGTTTCCGCCTTCCTCACATCGTAGTTTACGACAAGGACCATCAATCATATAAGGACGCTAATGGGATTGCTTCAGCGGATATCTCCACTCAACTAATTAAAACAAAGATTGATTCAGCGTTTGGTTCTTTGATAGAGCTCGAAAATGATATTGAGGAAGAAATTGGTCTTACTGGAACAGTGAACAAAAACAAGCCCCATGTTGCAATAGAGCATGTATCTGATGCTGCATTTTCACTTTCTTCAACATTAAAAGAGAAAGTTTTAACAATGTTTAGTTAAAATACGATAGAGCTTTTATGTTTACATCACCTAAAAAAGGAGTAACTACAGCCGCAGCTATGGTTAGGGCACAACACAGGGAGGCAAATTTAGATCGGCAGGAAAAGAACATGGCATTTCCAATGTTCGGGTTTAAAGGTTTTTTCTTTAGACCATCATTGAATATAAATGACAACATAACCATCAGCCTTCCACTTTGTCCTCGTTTAAATAAGCAAGGAAAACCCTGTGGATCACCCCTAAGTGGGGAGAGTAGAAGTGTTTTATGTGAGGTTTGCGATGGCACATTTGAAATGCCGTACACTGCTCAAGACTTTCGAACAAAAGCACATAGAGCCTATGAGGGTTACCTAAATTCAAGTGCAGAAATTATTTCTTTAGATGTACCGTATGATGCTATTAAAGCTGAAAAGGAAGATGAAACAAGAAAAATAAGGATAGTGTGGTCACAGAAAGACGGAAGAAATCAGGCTGTGGTTTACTTTATCCAAAAAGAAAATATTTCCGGTGAAAAAGCTCAGGTTTTTGTTGATATTGATCGACGAGAAACTAGAAGTGATGCTTCCGATATTCATCCAGAGAAAATTCTTGCAAAGCTAACCGCTGAATTCCCAACTGCTACTACAGAAACAGTTTACCGGTCTGAAGCAGAAATTAAGGTAGATTCTGAGGGAGAGTAGCTTATAATTAAAGTTCCAACTTCGTCCCAGAGCCTCAGCTTACAAACCCTATGAGTGACAAAATAGAACTCGTCGATTACAAAGGGAGCCTGTCGCAGTTTTCCTGTTTGGGTTGCGCCAGAGAAAATGGCGAAATGGAAAGGATGGGGACTGTACTGACCACAGACCATTTCGACGCTCACCAAGACTTTGAAATCCCTATCCCAGGATTTATCATCATTTCTTCGAGACGGCATTTGCAAAGCGTTGATGAGTTTACCAAGGGAGAAAAGTTGGACTTCATTGATATTCTCATCAACGTGAGGGCTGGAATGAGAAAAGCTCTAGACATTGATGTGGTCTATCTCATCCAGGAAGAGGATACTTCACACCATTTTCACGTGTGGGTATTTCCTCGTTATGGTTGGATGGCAGAAAAGTTTGGTAAGAAAACTCCCTCGCTTCGACCAATTATGAAATACGCTCGTGAAAATTTGAAAACCACAGCAAATCTCGAAAAAGTGGAGGCGGCTATCATAAAACTTAAGGCTTACTTTGAGTCAGAATAGTTCCAATCTACCACAAGCAAACAAGCTTCTTTCGAGAATCTTAGTCACTATCTTTATTTAATGTATGAAAGCTATGCAAGAAAAAATCATCATTTTTGATATGGACGGTGTTTTGTTTGACACTATACCGTATGCCGAGAAATCAACTCGCGATGTGCACCCAGGCATGACAAGTCAGATGTACAAAGAGTTACACAGTGGCAATTATCACGAAGAAATAGAAAAATACTCACACCTAAAAAGACAGGAAACTGAAGAAGAGAAAGAAGCGCGTTATCTCGCGTATTCTACGAGAAAAATGGAATCATCGCTCTTTGAAGGCATAGAAGCTCTTCTCAAAGAATTGCATGCGAAGGGTTACACGCTTGTTCTGAATACAAACGCATTTGAGAAAAACTGTCTTCCATTGCTTGAGCGGACAGGACTCAAGTCTTTATTTGATTTCATAGCGACCGCTGAGGTTTCTAAGAGCAAAGTAGAAAAATTCATACTTATCGAGAAAAACTACAGAGTGAACAAAAGCGATATGTTATTTATCACAGACGCACTGGGAGATGTCAGGGAATCGGATGCCGCTGGTGTACCAGTCGTCGCTGTCACCTGGGGCGTGCATGACCATACATTTTTCAATCGTGAAAAACATCCTCATTTAGTCAAGATTGTGGATACTGTCGAAGAGCTACAGAACTTCCTGATTCAGTAAATGCTCGCACAACATCTCATTTCTTCAATAAAATAGAGTTTGCTTCTAAGTCAATATTATTTTCCACGGGCACGCGTTGAATCTTGGTCAGCGTTGAAAATCTATTTCGATCCTTTTTTTGTGTATGTATCTGAGTTGGTATTGACTGATAGTATATAATGTGCTATCATTTTCAATCCGGTATGTTCTTTTGACAAAGCATTTTTCAAACTAGGAGATTTCTCATGTCCACAAAGGGCCATAGATCGGGGAATAAATTTGGCGGTGCTCATACCACCGTTATTCCTTTGGCAGGAATATTCGTTGATATCGCTGCGACTGATTCTGAAGTGAGTAATATTACTTGCGGGATAATACAAGCAGGATTGCGTCCAGCAAAGGGCCAGCGACGCATCAAGATCATCGATATGCAGGGGGGCGTGCTGTTGTCAGTCCGAGACAATACGACCCATCAAGAAATTCGGATCTATACTCGTGATATCCATGCAACAAAACTCAAGTTGTCTCGGGCAATCCGCAACCACGATATTCATCTCTGTTTCAGGGAACCAGCAGATGAGTGAATTAAGGCGCTTCCATCGAAGCAAGACGACCCGCCACAGAGGTCGTTTTCTTTTTCTAAACCCAGAGAGAAGGACTGTTACAAGTTTCCTGAAAGAGCCCTATTCCTTGCCAAAAAGAGAGAAGCATGGTAGAGTACTTTTCCGACTTGAGTGAACATACAGACCGTACGGAATACGGAAGAGCGGTCGGCGGTGTCCCTTAACATTCAGTGAGATATTTTTGACGCCTATATAAAGCGTTCCCCTTGAGGCAGTCTGTGATTTTTCAACACAAGGCTGCCTCATCCGAGTCAGCCAATCTTGATACCATGACCAGCGCATGCCGGTTTTTTCAAGAAAGGAGTTGACTCCATGGGTACAATCCGTTGGCAGTACAACTGGCTCTTCGTAATTCTTAGTGCCTTGGCAATTTTTTTGTTTGGGGTGACCGCAACACTCGTGTCACTCAATGCCGGGCACATCGCACCCGCACCCGCATCGGCTCGTTTTACGTCAGAAACAACGTCGAAACTGCTACCCGTAACTACTGCTGATGTCCAGCAACAAGCAGTTGTCCCACCAAAATCAACGGCAGCCTCTGTCGTAAAAGTGGCGTTCAAACCCACGACATACATTACGCCCGCTAGGGGGACATACAGAGCATACATAGTACAACCGGGACAAACTCTTTCTCGACTTGATCCGGAAGGATGGCAACACACTTGTGATATCAATAAGCAACTCGGCAATATCAAGATGCGAGACTGCAAAATAACCGCAGGGGCATCCATTCTCCTGCCGGTAGCGATAGTCATCGCCTTGTCTCAGGAACAGGCACCACAAGTAGCCCATCTTGCTGTCACCCAAGCTCCCAGAGCTACCGAACAACGTGATGTGTCGCTCAATCTCGACGAGCGCCTCCGCCTCGCAGAAATTGCTCGGCAACAGTTCTGCAATCATCCTGCAAACGAACGGTCCTATGCTTGCAAGCCAGAACGAGTTGCTCAGACAGAACTCCAAGCGCTTGCACTGATGGTTGGACATCGAAGAATGTAGTACTGGAATACACGGGAACACCTTGTACCGTATAGAGGAAGATAAAAATTTTCTCCGCCGACACAAACAGTGCGCGAGAGAAAGGTCTCTATCCGAAGTGATTTCCCACAAAAGCACTCATTTGAACAAGGGCGGTCTTACCCAAGACACGCCCTTTCTGCTTTCCAGAAGGGTCTTTTGAGGATTTGAGAGGAATTCTTTGCTTATAAAATACTGTATATAAGCCATTTTTACACAGACCTGAGCTATTGACATTTTTCGCATTTTTTGCTAATATATTAAGTTAATCCGTGCCAACAACATGACACTTTTTGCTTATGACTTTTTCATCACTTTTGACTTTACTCCGACACAAACTCGGCATTCTCTTTTTGGGTGGGGTGCTTTGCGCCGCGGTTGCTTTTGCGAGCACTATGGTGTTGAGTACGCGTTTTCAATCCAGTATGGATTTTCTCGTCGTGCAGTCCAATGCGCAAGGACAGGATTTCTACTCGCTTTTCAAATCATCGGAATACCTGAGTAAGGTTTTAAGCGAAGCGATTTATAGCGAACGCTTCATCGATGCGGTAATGGAAACTGGCAAGATCAACGGTCAATTTCTTCCAGCAAACAAGAAAGATCGACTCGACGCGTGGAGAGAAATGGTAGCGGTACAGAAGAATCTCGAGCTCGGAGTTCTCAGTGTCACCGTCAAGCACGATAATGATCGTGATGCGGCTCGAGTCATGAGTTCTATCTCCGAGGTACTGATTGAGAAAAACTCTCTCTTCCGATCCGGTGATGAGAAAAGTGTTGAAATCCGAGTCTTATCTGGACCGATTCTTGAAACAACACCAACTTTGAAAAAAATCCTCCTCGTTCTTGGGGGTGGTTTCCTATCTGGAATCCTGCTGGCTAGTGTCATAGTGGCAATACGTCATATGCAGGGGATGAATCCACGTTTTGTTCTCGAAAATATGCCTATCGACCTTCGACCATAAGAGCAGGGTTGCCCAAGAGATTCTCTTCTTGGGAAATGAGATGTTCAGGACACCTCCTTTCCTCAGAAGAGAAGTTCTTCTGAGTCCATTGACAATTCGGTTCAACTATACAGATTTCATGGAGGTCGAAAATGAACAGGTTGAGGCTGTGGTTACTCCTGGTGTCAGTCGCCCTTCTGGGTGGCTGCGCCTCGATGCGTCAGGATGCCGGATTCGATCCAGCACGTGATGCACAGTTGGCACTGGCGCAAGCGAGTGCCCCGACAATGATGAAGCAGGATCCGGCGTCGAGCCAGTGGCTCATCTCGGATCCGACGGAAGTTAGCGGGTATGATATCGTCGAGGTCAAACTCAGTGGTGTCATCCCAGCTGTGCTCCAAGAGGAACTTGTGGATGCGCGGCGGGTATACCCGCAAGCGATGCTCAGGTCTCTCAAGAGAACGCCTCAGGGTGTGCAAATCGAGTTGGAATGCAAATTCCAGCAAGAGCGTTGCACCGACTTTCGGTCAGTCAAGACCAGCCCGGCACGCCTGGAACGACTCGTGTTCCGCGCGGCAGTGTATGGTAGCGATGGGAAACCAGAGCAGCTGTATGATGCCGTCTGGCGCAAGTCAACTAGGAAATTCCTCATTCTCTTTCCGGCGTTTCTCGCCAAAACACATCTCGAAAAACCGGTGTATGTGTGGGGAGCAAACGGGGGATTCCTCATCAGACTTGATGGTGCACTCGTGGATCGTCCCGCAAAGGACATCCTGAACCTGCCACCAGATTTCGTCGCCACTCATCCGTCACGACTGTCGGAAGGACAGATACTTCCCGTTCGACGGACGGACGCGGCAGGGCGGTTCCTGCTTGAGACTATCGCGAAAGAATTTCCTCTTCCGGCGCCGTTTCACAAGGGTGCCGCTCGAGTGGAGTACTACCTCGGTGTCTCTCGGCTGACCCGGGAAGACAATATGTTGGATTGCTGGATCGGGAACGGCGGAGGAAATATCTTCGTTGGGCTCTCTCCCATTCCGGGACAAGCAGTTCTCAGTTTTCTCATGTCGGTAGGTGCAAGCCTGCCCAATGTCAATCGCTGCGTCGACGGCGCATCGCGACTCGAATCAACCAGTACCACTTCGGTGCCGGAAGTCGGGTCGCCGTCTGCGCCACCCGATCCCGGCTCTTCATGAAAGGAGCAGCAATGAAACGGATTTTTTGGTTCTGCTGCCTTCTCATGGTCTTCGGATCGTGGGCAAAGGCAGCGCCGGCACTTCAGTGTGCCGGAGGGACCCGAATCGTCGCGAAGGGGGAGACTCCCTCGCAGATTTTCGGGAAGAACTGGAAAACCGAGCTGTCGAAGTACGGCATCTCGGATCCAACAAAAATGCCCATCGGTCTTCGGATCTGTGCGGCAAGTGTGACAAATTTTTACGGAGCAGAATCGAAGGAATTCCTCTGGAAGAAACCCGGTGGCGCACCGGTCAAAGGGTGTGGTCGCCTCTCGGAAGACGCAAGTAATGAAGCGGCCTGGCAAGCACACGGCATTCCGGAGACGGATCGCCAAGAGCTGCGCCAACTCATGGCCTCGCAAAGCTTTACTCACCAGATGTTTCAACCTGGGCAGCGATTTGCCGAGATGAGTAGCTGCGTTAAGGGGAAGATCAACGTCGTAAAAAACGTGGTCGCTTCCTGGCCGAAAGACGTTGTGGTTCCTGCACGCATCATCACCCTGTCAAACGGGAAGCGGTGGGCATGGGTTCGTAACTGCAGCAACTGGCTGCCGCTGCTGAGTCAAAGCCAACCAGTACCACAGCCGCAAGTAGTCGAACGAGTCGCCGTAGCCACTACGCCTGCAGCACAGGTCGCGCAAGCAGCCTGTGACGAGTGGAATGTCCACGCGGGAGCGGGCGTCGAGCGATCGATCGCCCAAGATGCCAACACTACAGCCATGTACGCTGACGTTGAAGTCGGTGCTTGTCCATTCACGTGGAAGAGTAATGCCGGCAAGACGTACAACGAAGCGCTCATCGTCGGACGTGGACACATGTCAGATGACGAGTATCATGGCTGGAATGGCAAACAACAGCTCCTCCTGGCTGGTATCGGTCTCCGTCAGTCCCACAAGGACGGAAGCGGTGATCTCTATCGGGCTATGCTTGGCTTCCGCAGCAATGAAGGAAGTCAGGGCAAGTACAGCCACGACGTGCGGTGGAACGCGTTCGGTCTCTATGGGACGCATTACCGCATCGGCAAGAACGGCGAAGACGAGACTCACTATCGGTGGGGATTCGTTGTGCCACTCGGTAAAGCCCATGGCGAAGCCAGGTGGGACGGTTCCGCGCTCGAGCTTCCGGAGTGGAAGTGGAGTCTGGAAGCCGGCGTTCGGCGATTTGTCACCAAACGCGGTGAGGATGTCCGGTTCTTCGGCGAACTCAACGCCAGCATCATCAACCCTGACTACGCGGGAATCGCTCCGCGAGTTGGAGCCTGTGTTCTCGACGACACGATCTGCGCGTTGGCTGGTGTCAATATCGGCCTCTATCCGGAAACGGGTGTCGCGGCCGCCGTCGGTATCCAGGTAAACACCCCGGGAGTTATCCGTTTCAATCGGGACGGAACACGTATCACCAAGGTTGCGGAAGCAGCAGAGGTGAATGGCGTGACCTTCCAGTTCTCCCCGGGGGAACAAAGCGAAACAACGCAAAAGACGACAACGGCAGGGGAAGTAGTTTTCAAGTTCGCTCCTGAGCCTGACTCGTCGCAGTAATGCTCTCAAGAGAGTGAGTGGTTGAACCGAATGTTCTCGAGTCATCAAGTCGATAAAAATTGTAGACATTGATCTGCAGACTGGTGGCGTTGAAAGAACACAAGGGATATGATATCGTTGCTCTCGGGCACGAATTGCACAGGGGGGTGGGAAGCTGGAATCACAGCGACCCACCCCTTTCATTTTCTCAAAAACCTTTTATAAAGCCATAAAACGAGCAGTTTTGCGCTCTTGACAAAAAGAATTTTTGGGTGTATACTTAATTGTTCGATGAAAATCTCGGACACATTTAGGTAGCACTTTGAAAACCCCAGCTCGGTTGCTCGCCGATCTGGATTTACCCCAATTTGGGGAGAAGGAGGTATATATCATGAGCGACCACGTCAATTGGAAGGGGATTTTCATTTCCCATATCCTTGGTTTCTTCGCACTCATCGGCCTCGCCGGCACGGCCAACGCGGCGCCAACCTGCACTCGACAGATCGATGGCGACAACGTCATGTTCACCATCTCCGACACCGGCATGGTCTTCGTCGGCCAGCAGCCGCTGGCAGGAATGACCACCTATCCGGGTACCGGGCGACAGGGTGATGTCTCCGCATCCTGCAGCGATAATGCCACCGTCTGCCAGTCGGCCAAGTGGTTCCTGCGTTTCGCCGACTCGAAGTTCGGCTGGGTCAGCGACAACGACCTCATCACGGATCAACGGGCAGTCACTTGCACCTACGATTCGCAGGCCCGAGCTCAGGTCTGCAACTTCCAATTGGTGGACGAGATGAAAACCGCTGGTGGCAAGGTGCGGATGCACTTCTCAGCCAAGCTGCCAAACGGCCAGGTCGTCGCGGCCTATCAGCCTCAGTCGGGTTGCACGGTCGTGAAGGACCCCAAAGGGAATCCCCACACCATCGTTTCGGCCGCCGCCAATAACTGACCGATCGGCCAACGGTGCCGAGTAGCATCCCTCGGGAGACAAAGACAGATGACGCATCGCGCGTTCTCTCTCTCCAGTCTTCCCGGGGGCTTTTTTTATCCTGTGGTATACTTTTGTATATGCCTACATCTGAATTGAAATCCTCACTCGTACTCATCACTGGTGCTTCAAGCGGTATCGGACGTGAACTTGCCCGATTGTTTGCTCATGACCGATATCAGCTTTTCTTGGTAGCTCGAGATGGAGAGGCTCTCACGACTCTGGCAGAAGAACTCAAGCAAGACTGGGACATACCAGTGACATGTTGCGCCGGAGATCTGACTGATACGTCTTTTTTGAATTCACTTCCATCTCGAGTACGGGCTGTTGAAGTACCCCTCACTCATCTTATCAATAATGCTGGCAGCGGCATCCAAGGCAACTTCACGGAAACCAATTGGGAGCGAGAGGAGGAAAGTCTCAAGCTTAATACCATGGTTCCGACACTCCTCACCAAACTTCTCCTTCCTGATCTGATACAACATCAAGGAAAAATACTTTTTGTGTGTTCAACTGCTTCTTTTCTTCCGGGACCTGGTATGGCTGTTTACTACGCGACCAAGGCTTACCTGCTTTCTCTGTCAGAATCCCTACGTGCCGAGGTTGCTTCCTTTGGTGTATCGGTCACGGCGCTTTTGCCCGGGCCAACCGCGACTGGTTTTCAAAAAGCCAATGGACTCCCTCCTCTGTCATCTCCGCGCTTTCCAAGTGCGCACAGTGTGGCTCAGGCTGGATACCAGGCACTGGCTCGAGGACAAGCTATCGCCCTGTGCGGCTGGACAAATCAACTGCTCTATCTCTTCGCCAAGTTTGCACCCAGAAGTTTGACCCGTGCCATCTTGACCTGGCGTTTTCGGAAATAACACACAGGTTTTCTCATGAAAAAAAAAGACTACTCGCCTTCTCTCAAAGCGAGTTGTTTTTTGAGTGCCAAGAAGGCACCGAGAAGAATAAAAAATATCCAGAGGAGGGGAGTGTCTTTGTAGATATTGTCTGTCAGTGCCGAAAGTACGAGTGTTGCAGCGAAGAGAGCAAAGAGGAAAATCGTACCTTGGTAGGCATGCGGTAAAGTCTTGAGAGAGGCTATGTGTCGAGCCAGAGAGAAGAGGAAGAGCAGAAAGACGGTGAGACCAATCAACCCTCCTTCGACATAAAATTTTACAAAATCATTGTGTGAATCAGTGCTCCCAAATCGAATACCACGCAGATCTTCCGCGTATCGAGAAAAGGTATCAAGTCCGGTACCAAAGAGTACGCGATGGTCAAAAGTGAGTTTGAGCGTGACATCATGCCAGATATCGGCGCGCCATACCAAAGAGCTGTCTGGATTAGTCTGGAAGCTTTCGATGACTCGCTCCTGCACGAGTGGTACTGTCAAAAAAGCGATAAGAGGAAAAAGCAGGAGAGGAATAAGAAGCATCCTGGATCGAGACAGGGCAAACACCAAGAAAAAGAGGAATGCCGCAATCCAAGCGACACGAGTATACGTCACAAAAAGGAGCAGGGCGCTGAGTACGCCATACAAAATAAAAACTACTGTTCTTCCACTGATACGCATTTGACGTTCATAGAGGGTATACCAAAGCGTGAGAACCACTAAGAGTGAGTAGAGATAGAGTGCCAACACATTAGTGTGCGCAAAGGTTCCATAGATACGGGCGACATCGAGTGAGCTGTCACTAATACCGATACCAAAAATCCATTGGCGAAGCGCTTCGAGAACTGGGACAAAAGAAGACACAATCAGCAAAAGAAAGAGTGTTCGGAGATCTCGGAAATTCTTGACAGAAATGTACGCGAGAAAAGCAATGGAAAACAGAGAAATCAAGCGTGCTATTTCCTGGAGGCTGACGAATGGAAAGAGGCTCCAGGTGCTGGAGAACATACCATAGACAATGAGCAGGAGAAACGATGAAAAAAGAGGAAAGCGAGCGACCTGGTCTCGATAACGAATACAAGTCATCACTCCCATGATCAGCAAATAGATACCCAGTAATTGAGAGAGACTGACGGTCAGGTGTTCTCCGAGGGATACCGTTGAATACTGCGAGAGGTGATCTAAACTCATACGAATAAAGAGGAGACCGCCCAAAAGCCAGAGTGGAGAAACAAAGGAAAGTAGCGAAAACATGATGAGCCAAAAGGCAGCCACTGGCCATAGATTGAGGTCCAGGAGGATACAAATCGTCGCCAAAATACTCGTTGCAGCAAAGGAAAAAAGCCAGAAAAAAGGTTTTTTGGGATTTAGGGTATGTGAGATAAGACCTGAATGTTTCATGGAGCCAGTATATCATTCTCGAAAGTTTTGATACAATGGCATATATGAAGATACTGCTTGTTCACAAGTTTCACTTTCGTTTCGGTGGGGCTGAAAAAATTTATTTTGAGACAGCAAAGTTGCTTGAGGAAGCGGGGCACGAAGTCGCTTTTTTTTCCATGCATCACCCAAAAAATGAATTCACGCCATGGGAAAAGTATTTCGTTTCGCAGGTAGATTTTGAGGATCAAGGTAAATCGCTCTGGAAAAAAATTCGTATTGGGTGGCGTATTATCTGGAATCAACAAGCATTTGACAATATCAGTCAGCAGATCGATGAATTCCAACCAGATATCGCGCATTGTTTTAATGTGTATCACCAGCTCTCTCCCTCGGTCTTACGAGCGCTCCAGAAAAAACACATTCCTACCGTACTCACTCTGTGTGATTTCAAGGCCATCTCACCGAATTATTTTCTCTATGATTTTTCCAAAAGACAGCTCTGGGATTCTGCTTCGGGTGTACGATGTATCATAGATCGAGTCATCAAACATTCTTTTGCCAAAAGTATCGTCTGCGCTTGTGAAAAATGGCTTCATGATATACTTGGAAGCTACCAGCGGGTGAATCTGTTTCTTTCGCCAAGTGATTTTCTGATTCAAAAATACCGCGATCTCGGTTTCACGGGAAAGATGATACGCATACATCATCCGGTTATTTCTCAAACCGCCCTCGTCTCATCCTCTCCTGCACTTCCCTGGCACGAGCGCCCCGAAACCTATCTCTTTTTCGGAAGACTCTCTCCAGAAAAAGGCGTCGAGGTACTCTTACGAGCCTTTGTTTTGTTGCCAGAGAAACGATTAGAGATTGTCGGTTTCGGACCTGATGAGACATACCTCAAGCAATTGGCAGCTACTCTTGGTATTAACCAGCGAGTCACATTTGTTGGTGGTGAATATGGTGAGGCACTCATGAAACGTATCAACGGTGCAAAAGCGGTCATTATGCCCGCCATGTGGTATGAGAATCAACCGTTTGTGCTCATGGATTCACTACAGTCAGATACTCCGGTTATTGCATCCAATATTGGCGGCATCCCTGATATCGTCCAAGATGGAGAGAATGGCTTTCTCTTTCGAGCGGGTGATGCCAGAGACTTAGCTTCTTGCCTCTCTCGATTCCAAACGTATGATATAGAGAACATTCTCCGAAACGCAAAAAAAACTGCGGGGGACTACACCGCCTCGCGTTATCAGGAAGAGATTCTCTCTCTTTACGAAGAAGTTCTTCAAAAGAAATAGGTTCCCTGTTGAATAGCACGGGTAAAGCGAGCCCGGCTTTTACCCAGCATAAATATACGATGCCGAAGTGAAAGTTCGAATACCCGAGCTCTTTTTCTGAGAGCTTCCCAAAGACAGAGGAGAGAAAACACGACCACATAATTGAAGGTTCTCTTAAACCTTCGTCTTGGCTGAAGAATCAACCGAAAAAACCATTCCATACCCATCTTTTGGATGAAGATGGGGGCTCGAGTTTGTTTGCCTGTCCAAAAATCGAAAGTACCGCCCACCCCAATACCGAGACGAACTTTTTGTTCAGGAATATAGCGAAGTTGAGCAAGGAAAATATCCTGAACCGGTGTACCAAAATTTACCAATACGATATCTCCACGCACTTTCTTTTGCGCGTTTTTGAGTGATCGTTGTGAATGGATATTTACATCACAACCATGGATATTCAGGTGGGGATATCGCACCAATATAGCTGCTTTGGTCTCAACATATGAGCTCAGTCCGTCATTTCTGGTGGCGAGAAAAATAGAGAGACCCATCTCTTGAGCATAAGCAAGAATATACTCCGAGAAATCAACTCCCGGAATTCGAGCGCTCAATTTTTTGCCCTGAAGAAACGCGGGGAGATGAATACCGACCCCGTCAGCCAAGACCAAGTCCGATCCATTCACCGCAGAGCAAAACTCTTTGTTTCGCTGCGCCGTCATAATAAAATCTGGGTTGACGGTTACGACCTGGTGATAGTGTGGAGTAGAGAGAAAACGCGAAACAAGACGCTTCGCTCTCAGCAGACTTACGTTATCGATCTTGATTCCGAGCGCCTGTATCGTTGCCATAGGAATAGCTCTGATTGACTTAACATCCTATTATACACTAATATATTGATAATGTCAATATCAAAGAGCCTATCGCGTCCGAGTAATCTCCATACAAAAAACCTGGCCTTTTAAGCCAGATTTTTGCACAAAAGATATTTCCGGGAGAATAACCTAAACAATTCTGATGCGGGCATCAAGTGTTCGGAAGTCAGAACCATTCTGAAACGCAAGCAGGGGGTTGATGTCCAATTCGACAATTTCTGGGAAATCTATTGCGATACGCGCGAGTCGACCAATTGCATCAATGAGCGCGAGCTGGTCAAGACCGGCTTGCCCGCGAGCTCCCTCGATGAGTGGGTAGCTTCTGAGTTCTTGAAGCATCATTTGCGCATCTTCACGTGTCAGTACTTCAGCGAAACGGAAACTCACATCTTTAAACACCTCAACAAAAATACCACCGAAACCAATCATAACGAGTGTTCCTAGACCTGGTTCCTTTTTCAGGCCGAGAATAAATTCACGCCCTCCCGGATGTGCCATCTCCACGACCAATGCGCCTTCGAGCTTCGCGGTTGGGGCACGCTCAGCAACCGTTGTGAGGAGAGTATCATATGCAAAATCAGCCTGATCGGGATCGATATTGAGGAGCACGCCCCCCATATCAGATTTGTGAGTAATCTCCGGGGAAATAATTTTGAGAGCTACTGTTTTGTTGAGTTTTCGAGCGGCCGCCAGAGCTTCTTCTCGAGAGGAAACCACTTGATTGGAAAGAAATCGAAAACCATAAGCGGAAAGAAATGCGATGCAATTTTCTTCAGATAATTGGAGACGACCTTGCTCTCTTGAGCGGTTCAGAATAGATTTGGCTTCCTCGATATGGATATCCGTGAAATCAAATGGGGTTGTCTCAATATTCTCTCGCAGTCGAGCCACCGAGGAAAGCTGTCCGAGCGACCGCGCGGATGACTCCGGGGAATGTAAAACCGCTACCTGATGACGTACGAGGAACTCTCGAGCAGCCACCAAAGCCTCTCCGCCAGACAGCGAAACGACGATGGGTGTATCGGGGAACTTTTCATGCGCGCTGGCGATAGCCTCAGCGGTTTTGAGCGCCTCAGTCATAGCTTGAGGTGTGATAATCACGACGAGCATGTCGACATTCCGATCAGCCAGCAGCGTCATGAGAGCACGTTCATAACGATCTGCCCGAGCATCACCCAAGACATCGACGGGATTGTGGCTATTCGCCGCGGCCGGCAAAAATGATTGGAGTGTTTCAATAGTCTCCGGCATCAGCGCTGCTAATTCAAGTCCGTGTTCTATGCAGGCATCTGTGGCCATAACGCCGAGTCCGCCCGCATTCGTGAGGAGAGCGACCCGCTTACCCAGGGGCAGGGGATTTTTTGAGAAAACCTCTAAAGCTTCAGTGAGTGTCTCGAGACCGTCTACACGAATGATACCGGCTTGCCTGAAGAGGGTCGCATAGGCAGCGTCACTTCCAGCGAGCGCACCCGTGTGCGAAGAAGAAGCCGCTGTTCCTGCTGCTGTTTTGCCAGACTTGAGGGCAATCACTGGTTTGGGTGATGCACGCTTCAGGAGTGAGCGACCAGTTTCGATAATTCCTTTCGCATCGCTCAAATCTTCGGAGTAAAAGCTAATCACTCGAGTTTCATCATCAAGCGCAAAAAACTTCAGTAAATCATTTTCTTTAATCTGTGCCTTATTACCAGTGCTGACGCAAGCACGATATCCAAGCGTGTCACCACTCATGTCTAGCAGCGCCGTAAGAAGGGCACCACTTTGAGAAAAGAAGGCGATCGGACCAGCGAGTGGGAGTGATTTGGCGAAGGAGGCATTCAGTTGTTCATGTGGAGCAAGAAAACCAAGACAATTCGGGCCAAGGAGCGTGAGAGAATATTCTGTAGCAATACGAATGACCTCATCTTCAAGAGCTTTACCAGAGGCACCCGTTTCCTTAAAACCAGCAGAGATAATAACCGCGGCGGGTATGTGTTTTTCTCCACATTCCTTGAGTACCGTCGAAACAAGAGCAGCAGGGACAGCAATAATAGCCAGGTCGATGTCACCTTCTAGCGACAACACTGATGGGAAACAGGGTTTGCCAAAAAGCTCAGTCGCTTTGGGATTAACTGGGTAGCTCTCACCCCCAAATTGCTCAATGATATTTTTGGCGAGACTCCACCCAACACTCCCTTCCTGCGTCGAAGCTCCAATAATAGCGATGGATCGTGGATGCAACAGAGTAGAAAGCTGCATAAGCGCATTTTTTAGAAAATAAAACGTTTCATCTTTCCCTATTGTACGTGAAGAATCCGCTCTTGACAAAGAATTCATTATTTGCTAATATATTATGTTTAAGTTAATGAAATTATTGTATATGCAATTTTCGAATTTTAGCGCAAATAAGGGGATTCTTCTGGGAGCAACACTCATGGTACTTGTGGTTGCGCCATTCGTGGTTTTTGGGGGAAACAATGTGATTCATGTCGACAGAAAGGCTTCTGGCATGGAAGATGGTTCAAAATCACATCCATACAACACCATTGCCGAAGGACTCAAGCACGCCGATGACGGGGATGAATTGGAAGTTGAACAAGGAATCTACGAAGAAAATATCACGCTGCCAAAAGGAGTGTGGCTCTATGGGGCAGGTGGTGATCGAGACGATATCATCATCAAAGCAGACAATGATGATGAACCAGCCGTCAAAATGAAGCACGGAAGCAAGATCTCAGATGTTACCATCAAGGGTGGTCGGCATGGGATTCGCGTGCTCGAAGATAGCAAGGCGAACATCTACGATGTCCGTATCACTAAGAGCAATCGTGATGGTATCCATATCGATGCAGCTGAAGTTGCCAAGAAGCGACGTGTATCCATTGAAAAGGTTGAGGTAGACAAGAATGACCGGGCTGGCATCTACTCCGAGAAACGCTCCCTCGTCGTTATCGAGTCGAATATCCATGATAATGCTGGCGATGGAATTGACCTCGCCTCAGGAACGCATGCCTGGCTTGAGAAAAGTGACTTTAACGACAATCGTGGAAGTGGTTCCAAATTGGTATTGGATGGATCAAGCATCTGGTCAAAAAATAATGACTTCAAAAAGAATGGCCGCGAAGGTATTGAGGTCAGCTCATTCGGTGGGCAGGGGACTATCGAATTTAAGAAAGCAGAAGTCTCAGGAAATGGCCGCTACGGGGTAGCACGTCTCGGAAAAACTACTCAGGGTATGCGCATGTTTGGTAACCTCAGCTTTGGAATTGGTATCAACGGAAGCGCATTTACTGGAAATACACTCGGAAACATTTCCCCGGTGATTTCAGCGAAATAAAGAAACAAAAGAACCTCGTTGCTTGGTTTACGTCATCTTTTGTTGAGGGGGGAAACTATGAAAATTGCATTTATTGGACAGAAAAATATCTCGGCTCACACGAGTAGCGTTGAAGAGCATGTCAAACAACTTGCAATTTCAATGGCTCTTGTGGGACATGAGGTGACTGTGTACGTCCGAGAAATCACGCCAGAAACGTCAAAAAACATACCTGGGGTTTCTCTTGTGGTACTCCCGGGTATTCGTATGAAGTATTGTGAAGAAATTTCACATATTGGTCTTGCTACGATGCACGCTCTTTTCCAACGGTATGATGTCATTCACTTCCATTCGGTCGGACCAAGCGCGCTCTCTCTTCTTCCAAGAATCTTCCGACCAGATATGCGAGTCGTGGCAACATTTCATAGTCGAGATTCCCTTCATCACCACCGAAGTTATCTGGCTCGATTGATTCTCAGATTCGCCGAATTCATTGCCTGCACGGTACCCGAAAAAACAATTGTTGTTTCAAAAACACTGGCCCAATACGCTGAAACAGTCTATAGGAAATCATTCACATTAATTCCTCACGGGATAAAAATGTCTCCAACAGATAAGACGGACTTTCTCAAACGGTACGGACTCAAAGAAGGGCGCTACATTCTTTCTGTCTCCCGACTGGCACGACACAAAGGGATACACTATCTTATCAAGGCGTTTCAGGCACTCAAGGAAACTTCTGAGCTTCCTGGGAATAGCTGGAAACTCGTCATCGTCAGTACCCAGAATGAAGCGAGAGAATACGCCGACTACCTCCGTTTTCTTGCAGCCAATGACAGTGATATTCTCTTCATCGATGAATATCTACCCGATGAACTCACACAACTCCATTCACATGCCGGCATCTTTGTGTGTTTAGCGGAAGATGAGGATATTTCCTTCACACTCCTTGAAGCACTCGGATACAGTCTCCCTTGTATTGTAAGCAACACTCAGGCAAACAAGGAAACGATCTCTGATTGCGGAATCATCTGTGAGCCAAAAAACATCCTCGATCTGAAACAAAAGATTTCTTCGCTCATCAATCGTCCGGACATGATGAAAACACTGGCTGCCCTTGCTCACAAGCGAGCGCAATCAGAATATGACTGGCAGGCAATCGCTAAACGAACGGTTGCTCTCTACGAAGATCTCATGATGACAAAACCAAGCTTCTGGAAAGTATCATTTGGCCTGAAGAATAAATAAACTATGTTTCCACCACTGAATAAAACACTTTTCTCGGTACTCGCTCTGTTCTTCATCGGAACGGCCGCTTTTACGTCGCTCGATACTTTTCGTGGTTATCAAGCTGAAATGACCGTACTGGTACTCCCACTCGGTACGAGTCAGACACCATCCGAACAGATGGTAGAAAATATCGCTCTCCTCCCAACGACGGTGTCATTTTTTGACGCATTGCTTGCGAGTGACGAGAGGCTCACGGAATTTTCAGCACTTGATGAACAGCCCATCAATACTCGCTCTCTGCAGTGGAATGAAATGCTTTCCGTAGAGCGACAAGGCGGCAGCGGCATGATTACTTATACGATTGAAGCAAACACACAGGAGGAAGCGGTTCTGTTTACCCGACAGATGGCTCAGGTGTTATTTCAAAAAGTAGGCACGTATTATGACATTCGTTCGGATGTTTCCTTGCGACTCATCGAAGGACCACTCGTTCGAGCATCACTCACGTCACCAATCACTTGGATAAGTCTCAGTATCGGCATTGGTGTTGTGTTAGCTATGGGTCTTCTACTGCTTGGAAATCTTCTCCGGTTAGCGATCGGTACTCCGCGACGTAAAACAGTTTCCGCCAACGAGGATATTATTCCTCTTTCACGACCAATGGAAACAGTACTTCCTTCCATCCATCCAGACACGTTCATCCCCAAAAAACCGACTGTCTTTTTTAGCGAAGAAAGTGAAAACCGTGCTCGTGAAGAAAAACGGACCTACAATCCATATCTGATCACCCCAAGTACACAACCGACGACTGCACCCGCGAAGCAATCGACACCAGCCACCGAAACTCTCAAAGCAGATCCGCCAGTCTCACTGCCTATAGAAGAACTTCCAAAAAAAATCGTGTCACCACTGCCGACTCCAACGCTCATCACGAAAGCAGAAGCACCATCCAATCTCCCTTTCATCGATGAGGCTACTTTCTTGGCACAATTTTCTGCGGCTCCCGAATCAGAACCAGAGACCAACCAATCTACGCCAAAAACCGAAACTCTTGAACCAGTAAGTACCGAGCAAGAGGTAATTACAACGCCCGCTCTTCCAGAAGAACCAACCATGGAAGACTATCGTCGACGTTTGAATGAACTCTTGAAGGAAGGAAAATAATCATCATATCAGGTAATCGCTTATGACTCGTCTCTCACATTTTCAGTACTGGACTCGATTCGCTCTTTTGGCGGGCGTGTTTCTTGTTGGATGGTTCGTGTTCTGGGAAGTAAAGAATCAGGGCTGGCTCCGTTTAGCTGATTTTTCCAGTGTCTTACCCGTTTCACAAGAACGCCGATCGGATATTGAAGCATTGTCTATTATCGCCGACAAACTGTATCACACGAATGGAGAAGTGCGAACTTTCTTGGTACTCTTTCAGAATAATCTCGAATTGAGACCAGGTGGGGGATTTATCGGATCATTCGGTATTCTCAAGGTAAAAGACGGAACAGTAGTTGAATTCTCAACTCATGATACGGCGAACTTTGACGGTCGAATTCCAAGTACGGTCACCCCTCCCTATCCGATGGCAGAGCTCCTCCGTATCGATTCCTGGAAGTTACGTGACTCGAATTTCTCTCCTGATTTTCCAACCAATGCTCGTCAAGCCGTGCATTTCTACGCGCTTGGAGACGGACAGGAACACTTTGATGGTGTCATCGGCATCACTACCGAGGTGCTGGCATCTGTACTCAATATCACCGGACCAGTAACGCTCGAGGGATTTCCAGGGACTTACACGGCAGACAAGGCCGTGCTTGATCTCGAGTATCAAGTTGAACAGGGATATAAGGATCAAAACATCGCGGCAGGGGAACGAAAATCAATTCTGAAAACACTCGGTGACGCCATTCTCATAAAAATAAAGGCGCTCCCGGTCGATAAACAATACGCGCTGTTCACGACGATGCTGAATAACCTTCATAGCAAAGCCATTCAGGTATATTTCACCGATGAATATCTTCAGGGAGTAGTGACCGATGCCGGTTGGGATGGGGCAGTGGACACCGCCTGGCACGATGATTCTTTCATGTTGATAGATGCGAATCTTGGCGCACTGAAAAGTGATTATCATATGCGCCGACGAATTGAATATACAGTTGATCTTTCCAAAGAAACACCTGAGGCTACGCTCAAGATGGTCTACACACATACCGGCATAGCTCGCGACTGGTACACGAAAGACTACGTCACTTATCTTCGAGCATATCTTCCAGAAGGAAGTTTCGTCACAAGTGTGACGAATGGTGATACACCGATATATGGCAATGAGCTCGGTAAAAAATTTGTTGGGGTCACCGTGGGTGTGCCGCTCGCATCAGAGAAAACGGTTACTTTTAAATATACGCTTCCGAAAACCATTGACACGAGTGAGTGGTATGATCTCAAAGTAACCAAGCAATCCGGAGTTACTGGGGCACCACTCAGTATCACAGTCATTGATAAACAGGGGAACATCAAAAATTTCAACGAGACTCTCAATCGTGATTTCATTCTGAGCGAACGAGAAGAGAAATAGCACGCTGCATGTGCCCCTTCTTTCGAGATGGAACAAAAATCGTCCTGGTACAAAACCCACGACGGTTTTTGTTTTGACAATCGGGAGTGAGTATTTTAGAGGAGATGCAGCCCATCAAAAGGCGCTGTCTTGAGTTCGGAAATATCGACTCCGTCCAGAGTGCGCACGTTGATGGCTACCACGGGGTTGCCCATTTTGTCCTTCCCAAAAGCGTATGGTTCAACGCCGCAGGTTGAACAAAAGAAATGGGCGATTACTTTCTGATTGAACCGATATTCACTCAAACTCTCCTCACCCGAGAGGGTACGGAAGTCCTCATTTGGAACAAACACCAAGAGCAGACTTTTGATTGCGCAGTGCGTGCAATTACAGCTAATCACCTGATCCAGATCTGCCGAAACCATATACCGTACCGCTCCACAGTGACACCCGCCGTCGTATCGATGTTTCATATTTTTCCAATCATTGATTTCCACTTTGTCTGCTTCTAACTGGCTAAATCATCACTGTCTTCGATATCCTTTATGCGCTTGACCGAGAGACTGACTGACTCCTTATCAAGTTTCTTGGCCTGCTCTATTTCTTTTTTGAGAGGGGAGGGAAGTGTAGCAAGAATATTTCGCAGAGCTATTCCATCAATTTTCAGTATGCCTTCCCACTTGTCGAGCGGCTCAAGTAACGCGCGAATCTGTGACGCGTCATACTTGTATGTCTTGCGTAGAGATTTTCCAATAATACCTTGCTCAGAAAAAACACGGTCAACTCCTTCTTGTTCCATGTATGCCAAAATAATTTCCTGCAGTTTCATGAGGCGCAATTTCTCCGCCGAGAGCTGACTCTTGAGATCGAGGTATTCACCAATAGCCTCTTCCGCTTCACTGGTTTCAAATTTTCGAGTTTCTGCAAACTTGTGCTTCCAGAGTGGGCAGATTTTTTGGTATCCACACCAATCACACAGCGGTGATAGCTGTGGATCAAATTTTTCCTCCTCAATCGCCTGAATCACTCTGAAACACGCTGGTTCGATTTGGTCGAGTTGTTCTTGCGTACGTTTGGAAGAAAGTTTGACGCCGTGCTTGAGATAATACAAACTCACTGTCAATGTATCAAGATTGGCCGCTTCTTTCGGATAGCGATTGAGAAATGCCTTGAGATATATCGAGAGCTGCAAATCATTGTCTACTTTTTCTTGAGAGGGCATCTTTTTCGTCGTTTTGTAATCAATAATCTCATATCCCTCATCAGTCTTATCAATACGATCAATGATACCTGAGAGAGTGTGTTTGCCCGTGATTTCATCACCTATCTCAAGAGCAAAACGGCTTTCGAGATCAACAATGGTGAAGTCTCCCGGGTTATTTTCTCGGCAATAGCGCTCGATGATTTTGACACCCTCGGTAAAGGCGGCTCGCTCCTCGAGTTCATTTTCAAATACTTCGCTATTCCACCGCTTCGCGTAAAAATCCAATGCTTGTTCGAGATTCGGTGCAAGCAGGGCAGGGGTGTGATAGTAGTGGAGTACGGAGTGAATGAGTGTGCCAAAAACCTGATCCTTAGATTTCGGTTCCTTGATTCGATCAATATACTGATACCGATATTTGAGGGGACAGGTCTCGTAAGACCCGAGCCCAGAATAGGAAAGGCGCATAGGAAAAAAGATACTAGTTCGAAAAAACCGTTCAAAAATGAGACCTGATTGCCCTATTTTACCATTTCTTGAGGGCTTCGACACACTTGACTAAATTGAAGAAAAGTGCTATTATAAATTAACGATTTTTGAAGTTGTCATTTAACAATGTGTATCTTTTGAGAGGAGATTCTCCCCACGAAACAACCAACGCGTGCTTCACTCCTGGTGACCGGCTTGCTTCCGGCGCTTGCGATTGTCTTCACGGCCTATCATTTCGACTCCGATCCATGGGTATGGTCATGGGTCATAATTTTCGAAATTATGATGACGCTGCTTCTCGCCTTTGCTTGGGGAATACTCAATTACCAAATCACCTGGGTGTTTTACCTGCGACCAGCACAGGCAAGGGAGCAAGAGTTGCTCAAGCAACTCAAAGATGCGGAGATACGAGAGGAACAGGCTTTGCAATTAGCCGGGACTGATCCCTTGACCGGACTTCCGAATCGACGAGGGGTCTCTTTCATGCTCCAAAAGATGTTCGGCGCTCAACGCCGATTCGCGCATCAGGACTCCAATGAAGACTCGAGACCGAAAGCAGCCATCATGCAACTTGCAGCGGCGGTCATCGACCTCGATGGATTCAAGGCCGCCAATGACCAACGTGGCCATGACTTTGGTGATACAGTCCTTCGTCTGGTGGCTGAGATCCTGCGTCGGTATTTCACCCGAGACACCGATATTGTCTGCCGCTCAGGCGGTGACGAATTCCAGGTGTTCATGTTGGGCGAGAAAAATGACGCTGCGATTCAGGCAGTCGCTTTAAGGCTCGAAGGATTCTGCCGACTCTTCGAAACCGAGTTCAATCGGCTCTTCGGATCAACAAATGAGGCGAGACTACCTCTAAGCGTGACCGCCAGCTGCGGCGTAACGATCGCTGACCTTCCCGACGATCAGGCTATCGACGAGACTCTTCTTGCTAAGCTCCTTACATCAGCTGATCAGATGATGTATCGAGCCAAACAGGAAGGAAAGAATCGAGTTGTCGCATGGCATGCCAAATAAGAGCACAGTCATCAGCAGCAGCGTTCAGTAATAGTTTTGTGAGTGTCCCTGTATCCTTCCTGCACCACGCGTGCGGGAAGAAAACAGCGGACACTTTTTTTATACCTAAAAGTAATGAATATACTCTCTGGAACCCTATGGAGTACCCAGGGTTATTCAACCAAGGCAACTTCTACTCTGTTGAGAAGTCAATGTACATGCAGTGAGAAACCCGGAGATTAAAAGAAGGGGAATATTCCTTCCTGCGTAGAGGAAAATATCTTCGAATGTCCATCCATAAGAAGCATACCGAATCATTTTTACGCATATTGTTTTGTTGAATGAAAAAAGCATCTGCTTATAAGGTGGAACTTTCTCTTTTACATTCATGTCGCATAACATATCTCAGGAGATTGTGCGAATGAGCAAAAAACAAGTTAAAAATAAGACTCATTTTACTTGCTCGAAAAGTAACCCAAACTATCTGCGTGGGGGGGACAAGAGCAACGCTTCTGGTGACACGGTATTTTTTGTATTATAAAAAAAATTCAAACGAGATTATATATGGAACAGGAGAGTTTTTTTCCTCTTTCTTTAATATGTCGTATAATGTAACGTGTACCGACGATAACTGACAATTTTTTTAATTCGCCCTTAGGCTTTGTCTAAGGGCTTTTTTATCTCAAAAAAGCAATATGCGACAAACGCGATTTCGGTCGATGAATAAAATCATGACTTCTGTGCAGTGGTCATATACATATCGACGGTTGAGGCAAAAATTGGTTGTGATGCAAGTGTGTATTTTTCTGTTGCTCCTTGTGGATATAGCGATTGTGTACATTGTCTAAATGGTAAAAACCAATGGTGAGAGTCGGTACCTCCTCCCCGACTTTCGCCATTGGATTTGGAGGAAATATGGAAAGGATAAGCGAGAAATCTGCTGCTGCCGTGACGGCGTTCAAGCAGCGAGTCTATCAGGCAACGGCTGGTGTGCAGTATGCAAAGGGTGATAAAATCTGTCCCTTTCAATCAGCTGCTAATAGTCCTGTGCGATGTTCGAGTGAGTGTATGTTGTTTAGAGCAAAAAAAGTGGGGTATGAGTGCCCACTTTCAGAATTATCAGTCATTGCCTTTTCAGCCAAAATGCTGCAGGGGTAAAAAGAGAGAAGCACGGGGCTTCTCGGAAGCTATCGGAAAACAAAAGTGGATTTGTTGATAGCTTTCGAGAGGGTCAAAAGGTGGCGGTGGCCGAAAAAAAGAAAAAAGAAGCAAAAAAGAAAAAATCGATCGATTTCGATTAGATTCCGAAAAAAGCGAAGCGAAGAAAAAGAAAAGATCGATTTCGAAAGATAGACTATCTAGTATCGATACTATATAGATAGATCGAACGTATCTGAGACAATCCAAAATATGAAAAGAGAAGAAAAAAATCAAGAAAACGGAATAACAGAAATGAAATCAAAAAAGAAGATTTCTCCATTCTGTCGAAAAGATTGTCGAGTATGTAACTCTGATTTAGTGGTGGAGATTCATAAAATGATAGACCTCCGCAAACCATACATCGAAATCTGTACATACCTTTTTTCGGAAAAAGGCTACAAAATAAGTCCGGCTTCGATTTCGCGGCATTATCAGAATTATAAAGAGCATCGCAAAGTGTTGACGGCTGAAAAAATGAAGGTGCAGCTTGACCAAGAAACGGACGTGCTGACGCGACACCGCACACAATCCACGATACTCGCCGATCTTCTTTTCCAGCAAATTGAGAGCAAGATTAAGTGTGGAACATTAGACGTGTCAATCGGTGATTATGAAAAAATCGTGAAATTGTATCATCAAGTATTGAATGGCGATGGGAGCGCAATGGATGAAATGGTGGCGGTATTTCGAAAAGCGAGTGATCGGTATGGGTTTAGTTTGGAACAGGGAGTGCTCTTTGAAAATCAGGAAAAAAATGGAGAATAGGCGAGTGGGCGGCCGTGGTGCGCACCCCTCGGGGGTGCACCCTGGCCGCAGAGAAGAAGCATGAGAATGTCATTCCACTATCAGCCTGAGTATCTTGCGCGCGGCACGGAAAAAGCGGCGGAGGCAGCACCCCCTCCGAGGTAAGGCGGGCGTCCGCGCCCGCTCTGGGGGGGCTGCCTGTCCGCAAGAGAATAAGTGCATGGGAGGGACGCCCCTATAGGGCGGCACTCCCGCACCTTCGTGCCCCCCGGCACATGGTGCCGCGCGTCGAGAGACGAGCCACTTGCATAACCAAAAGGAAATGGCTATTTCGAGACTAAAATCAGAGCGTAGCAGTCGGCGGCAACGCCGACGATATGCACAAAGAGGGGAGAGAGTCTGAGAGAACAGATTCGACCGCTAAAGCGGGCGAGTGTCTGGTCTCTCTGAAAATCTGGACTGGCGAAGAAGAGGTGTGATAAGAGGTTATTGTGAATTGAGCCAGTACGGGAGAGTAGTTGTCGATTGTGGGAATGCCCCAGCGATAAGCCCCTACGGGGCTGCTCAACGGTCGAAAAGCCAGGGGGGAGAGCAGATACACTGCCCTTTCCAGGACAGCGGCAGTATGACGCTGCTGGAAAGGGTGATATGAGTCTGCTCTGGGTGAATGGCTTTTCGAATAGTCCCTAAGAGCCCCTCTCTCGCATACAAGATATGACTCCCATCAATTATGGGGGGATGGCTGGGTGAGAGCGCGAGAGAGGGGTGCCGGGGACTATGACCGTTGTCGCCCGATAGTCTTTTGCCCCCGACGGGGGGGCAAAGTGACTATCGGTTGGGGCATATATCCGAAAAAGTAAGAACGAGGCAGCTGCTTCTCAGTAAGTAGAAACTTAATCGAGTTCTTTCCCTGCTTTCTGGCTTAGGTTTGGAATGATGAGGCAGTAGTTTTGAGTTGGCACAAACGAAGCCCGCAGCGACCGCTAGGACGCCGAGAGAAGCGAAGCGAAACGAGTACGAGCGAAGCGAGGCGGGCGAGGAAAGGCAGGTGTGTGGTTGTTTTTTTGGAGCGGATAACAGAATACATATGCAGGGTGCGTTTGATTTAATTGCTTTCTCTTTGGCACAGATTCAGAAAAAGGGAGACTGGCGGGCGTTTGATGATTTGGTGCTTAATTCCACAAGTCATCCGGCTCAATATCAGTATTTTTCTCAATCTATAAAAAAAGAAAATGCGCTTCATCCGGGGAATGGGTGGGGTAAAACTGAGGTTATCGCGAAAAAGCATTTGCGGTACGTCCTGAGCCATTTGTTTGATGCTGAGTATCGCACCTTAAATGTAGCGATTACTCAGGAACAATCCGAGATGGTTCAGGATCGTATCGTTCGACTGATTCGCGAGAGTCCGGTTTTGAAAGCAATTGGGTTGCTTCCTGCGACTGGTGTTGTGAAGTTCCCAAATCCACAAGTGCGGTATTTTACTGGGGTACGGACTGAGTTCAAGACGACCAAAAAGAAGGGTGAGGCCATTGAGGGTAAGGAGTATGGGTATATTTCAGCTGATGAGATAGCGTTGGAGCAGCATTTGGAGTTTTTGCGCGATAAAATCCTTTTGCCTCGTTTGCGTAAGTATCGAGACAGTCAGTTGGATTTTTTTGCTACACCAAAGGGGCAAAACGCGTATTCACGAGTGGTGGCTGATATTGCTCGCAAAGGTGGGTGTGTGCAGGGGGGGAGTTCGTTTGACAATCCGTGGATCGATCATGAGTTGTTGCGCTATCAAATGAGCACATGGAGTCAGGCCAAGATTGATCAAACAATCATGGGACTGTTCATTGATACGGCTGAGATGATGTTTGCCTCTCGTATTGACACGCTTTTCAGTGAGTCATTGAGCCTTGATGAAGTGGAGCGGGGGCGGCGTTATGTTGAGGGCTGGGATTTGGCGCGAGGGCGGAAGGGGTCGCAGTCAGATCAAACAGTGGGGTATCGGCTGGATGTTACCGAGAAGCCGGCTCGATTGGTGAAGCGGTGGGCGTTTCAGTTGCCGTGGACTGAGCAGGAGCGTGAGAATATCAATGTCGAGGAGCAGCGCGAGCGTGAGGTGTCTTCGATAGAGCGGGAAATACGGCACGCACATTATGAGAGTGATGCTGAGGTGTATCTGGATTCCACCGGCGTCGGCGATACGTTGTACGGGATGCTTATGGATATTGCACGGCCGGTTGATTTCAGGGGTGGGAGGAAGGACGAATTACTTGACCACTTACAGGCGGTGATTGATGCGGGTTTGTTGAAGTCTCCATTTATTCCCGATTTAGCTGATGAGATGACCGTGTATCAGCGCGACGATAAGAACCTTGATACTGACGATATAATGGCTCTGGCGATTGCAGCACAGGGTATACAAATTGATACTAAATACTATGGCACAAGAGCTGGCTAAATCATTTGTGTGTCCGATGTGTCGCGAGGTTGCCATGATTCATGGATGGATGGATTACGACCGTGCGACTGAGTTGCTTTGGAAAAATAGTGAGGGTGGAAAGTTGACGTATCTTTTGGACTGTAATAATTGTGGGTTGATTATTTTCCTCAAGCTGAAGAAGGAGATTTTTTTAGAACAATAATATGAACATGATTCAACGCGTGAAAATACTGTTAGATCCAGACAAGAGGAAGGCGAGGAATATCGTTACTGAATTTCTCAAGTTGACTGCTCCTGATCAGTCCACGCGTCTATTTTTGTTCAAAAGCATGTTTTCCTACGTGCTCGACGGGCAGCAATGGGAACGCGATGAGCTACAGGAACGAGAAGACGACCCGGCTTATACCCTGAACATGTCCGAGGATTATCTGGATCAATACCTGGCCGGACTTTTCCCGCGCAATCCGCGCACGGAAGTCTTGGAGATTGGCGTGAAGTCCTATGCTCCCGTCGAGAAGCGGCCGGAGTATGAAACGGCAGTGGCTTTGGCTTATCGTCAGAGCAACCTTCCCGCTGTGTTGCTCGAACAAGGTACTAATTTTCTGCTGGGGGGTGCGGGTGTTCTATACTACCCGCCCGATCCGATTACTGGCAGGCTCGTTTCTATTCAGTCCATCGATCCATCTTGCTGCTATTTGCAATTTGATGGCTTGAAATTGGTTGCCTTCGCCTTTGAGCACACAATCCTCAGTCCTGGTAAAAAGCCGATGAAGCGGGTGACGTATTGGGACCGTGAGCAAATGATCGTGAAAGATGATGAAGATGTTGTGGTGTATAAAAATGTTTCTGGTATTATTCCGGCCTCTTGGGTTCCTAATCGACCGAAGCCACACAAACACGAAGGCCGCAGTAAATTGACCAGTATCCGAGAAATTGATCACGAGATATCTTTGCGCTCTAGTGATTGGGGTAAGCGCATTGCCGACAATACTGATCCGCATCTGGTGGTGTTCTCGAACAAGGTCAAAAACAGTGTAACTCGTGGTCGCAAGAAAGTGACTGAGCTTGAAATCGGTGCCGATGCCAAATATTTGGAAGTGCCGAATGGGTCCGACATTGCTTCTTATCTAGAATTTTTGATTGATCGCGTCAAAACCAAGCTGTCGTTGGTGGATTCTGCTGGCGTGGTGAAGTCGTCCGTGTCTGGGGTCTCTCTCTCGTATCAATACAATGGTATGTTGTCTCAGATTGCCTATATGCGGGTGCATTGGGATACAGCTTTTCGCGATATGAACCGCGCGATTTTGCGGTATGCTTTCCCGTCCGATCCTTTGGCCAATTTTGACACCGACCCACTATATCACGCTGCCATTCCTCAAGATAGCCGGGCCAAGGTCGACGAGTATGGTGTACTGCTTGACCATGATTTGATTTCACACCGTGATGCGATTGATGAGCTCCGGGGAGTAGAAAATCCTGATGTGAAGGTGACGGAAATTTTGGAAGAGAAGAAAAAATTTGCCGAGAGTGTCCCGGCTAAAAATGTACCTGGGTTTGTTAATAAACAATAAGAAAAAGTGTATGCGTAGCTTGATTCGTTTGGTGGTTTCCTTTCTTTCATCTCATAAGCGCGAGTGTGCAGTCGTAGCCGGCGTCATCTTTCTCGCGATTGTATTTCCGCCGGCTTTGCATGCGCTCGCAGTTATGGGAGAAGCAGCACCGGAACCAGGTGCAACTCCTCCAACCCCGCCGGAAGGCGGCAAGTCGCAGGAAGTGCCACCAGGCAGTCCCTCGCCGCAGGCAGTCGATGAGAATATCAAGGCCCTGCAGCGTAAATTGTCGGAAAAGGATCTCGCTCTCAAGGCGATGGAAGCAGAGGTGTCGAAATTGCGGACGTCGGCCGGGCCTGATGGTGTTCAAAAAGTGGTCGAAGAAATGCAAAAGCAGATCGCGGCCATGACTGAGCAATTGACCCAGGCAAACCGCGAAAAACGGCATGCCATGCTTACCGAAAAATACCCGGATATGGTGGCTGACTTTCTGATCGATCGCTCTGACGCGGAGATTGAAAAGATAGTTGAGGCTTTCCGCGCAAAGTCGCGCGAGCTGTATGGTGATTCAAAATATTTTGCACAACCGACCTACCGCGACGCGGCGGCCGTGGATGCAGAGATTGAGTTGATCCAAAAAGATGTCAAGATGTCCGGCGAACAAAAAGCCATTCGGGTCCTTGAGTTGAACCGAGTCAAAAAGTTATTTCGTTAATATTTCACGATTATGCCCCGATTTGATACTGTAGCAATCCGCGAACGGGAGGATTTAAGCCCCGTTATTGATGTGCTCATGTTGAATGATGACGACATGCGTTATCTCTCGTTCTTTAATTTTTTGCCGAAAATTGCCGATGTGTTCGGTGTTGGTGTTAGGGCGCAGAAGCACGAATGGCAGGATGATCAGGCCCAACCGGAAACGGTCTTATCGGGCGCATCTGGCGGTGGTACGCTCTGGGACAATGTTGCTACTACCGCAGCTTTACCTGTGGCTCCGGCACAGATCAATCGCTTGCGGGTGGGGGATGTGTTGCAGCTGCCATTGCCTGCCACCAATCTAGCTGAACAGGTGGTGGTCAAGTCCATCAACACTGGTGCCAATACGATTGACGTGTATGCGCGCGGGCATGGCGGAACCACGGCGACCGCACAGGGCGCGCCTGCCATTACCATGAAGCTGATTGGCAATGCGCAAAGTGAGGTGTCTGATCCGATTGATCCTTTGCAGATCGCGCCTACCGATGTCTATAACTATACTCAAATATTTGAGGATGTAGCGGATGTGTCCGGAACGCTTCGCCGGAGCAAAAATGTGATGGGTGATCCCCATGATTATTACATTGTGAAGAAGCTCAAAGAGAAAATGAAGCAGCTTAATTTCACGATGGTGCAGGGTCGTCGTAATCTCGATACAACGAACAAGTTCAGCACCATGGGTGGGTTGCGGCAGCTCTTGGCAAACACCTATGCAATAGGTGGAGCTCTGACCCTTGCCAAGCTGTACAGCTGCATCGAAACCCATGTTAATGCCGGATTGTTCCCGCATCAGATTCATGGCTCGGTGCGTGCCATTTCCGCGATTGAGCAGCTGTTTCCGGGCGTGGTGCAAAAGATGAACGACGAAACCACCATGGGATTAACGGTGTCCCAGGTGAACATTATGGGCTACTCTATCAAGCTTTATCCTGACCGACACATTCCGACTGATGAGTTCTTTATTATCGACCGCAACCGGGTGGCCTTTGGTCCGCTGGATGGCGGGGAGTATGAGGGTGGCGGATTTGCTATCTATCCGCTTTTTGATCGTCGCAATGGGAAACGTTGGGCCACGCAGATTCTTGGTGAGTACACCATGCGAGTCTCAAGCGGTGGAGGAACGCGCGCGACGGGTCTGGTCTAGTCGGTTTGGTTTAATTTGTGATTAAGAAAAAGTGTATGTCTAAGACAGAGCAGAAGGAAGTGTCAGAAGTTACAGTTCCAGAGAAAAAGGAGACGCCCAAGGCGGCGGCTCCCGTGACTCTTGAAAAGGAGTCTGGGGTGTCATTTGGTCGGGTCATTACCACTTTCAATGCGATGGGATGGCATTGTTTAGAGTTACCCACCAAGACGCTTCGGTTGCATGGACGTGATTGTTATGTCACGGCCGACGCACTCGAGATTAAGATTTTGGATGCTGATCCGATGCTCTATCGCGTGACTGACGCTGAGGTTGTTTAGTAGGCCGTGAGGGCGGCTGGCCGGTGTGGCCGCCCCACAGGGTTTGCTATAAATTTTGATCGAAAATGAGTATGTTAATGTCCGAGTTCAAAACTGCAATCAAAGAATACATTAATGATACGTCTGCCACCGTTGATCAGGTGGCAGCTGATGCGCTTCGTGCTTTGTCCACTTTTTTTTGGTTGGAAGATGAGGACAAATCTTTGTCGGCTAATGGATCGACTACAGCATTTACTCGTCCGACTGCAACATTGTTTATTTACGGCGTGAAAGTTGGTACTGATGAGTATGAGCGCATAACGCTTGATGAGAGAGAGCGGTTTGATATTGCTGTTGATTTGGGTTTGTATCGATTCTATGAGACAGCGACACAGATTATTTTTCCGGTTGCGCCGTCTTCTGGCACTATCACCCTACATAGACGCAAAGCTTTTGCGGTTCCGGCAGATGGCGTGGCACTTGATGTTCCGGATTATTTGATTCCGCTTGCTATCGCGATGGCGTGTCAGCGGTATTTTCGGAAAATGGTTTCGAGGGTGGCCACGTCTCGGGAAACTTTGCCCGATATAAAACCGGACGAGATCCGTGCGGCACTCAAATCATGGACGGATCAGGTTAATGAAGAAATTGCCTCTATTAAATCGTCAAACGTCATGGGTTTGTAAGTCTATGGGACGGTATAAAACAGTCGAAATTAGTAACTTTAGTGGTGGAGAAGGCCAAGAATTTTTTGATCAGCCAAATAGATTTTGGAAAAGTACAAATTTGGAGTTGGATATTACTTCAAAAATAGCAAAAATTTCAACGCTCCATGATTATACAGATCCAACCAATATAGGAAGTGCAGGATGTGTTGTTCAGTTTTCGGACTCATATTTTTATAAATTGGCCACACGGGAAGACACAAACAAACTAGCGATTTTTAAAAGTGCGGATGGAATATCAAGCTGGTCAAAAGTATATGATTTTCCTGATGGTGGTGGTACTCATTTTGTCGGCACACTATTCGTAATCAAATCAACATTAGTTGCAGTGGTATCAAATGGATATTCTGGTAGAGAATATATATATTCTTCAACGAATGGCACGACTTGGAATTTCGTGCAAGATTTAGGACTCGTGTCGACGAGTCGATGGACATACGCCTCAGGAGATGATGCCTACTACATAATGGGAAAGGGTGCAGGCAACAAAATATACAAGTCAGCAGATGGCGCAAGCTGGTCGCTCTTTTTCACTCTTCCATCTGGAATATTCACTGATCTCGAATGGTTTGAAGGATTTTTATACCTCGTCAATACTGATGGATCCTTCGAAAAAAATGAATTGCTTCGAATCGAAAACAATGTCGGTAGATTGATGCGAAGATTTACCGGAGCGTATCCACCAGAAATTTATACGATCGGAGAAAATTTATTGATCGCATTTCTTAATCGAAAAAAGATACCGGAGTTCTATTTTTGGAATGGAGAATCATTTTCACTTCTCGGACGTGCAGAGAGTTTTTTTCAATCATTCTCTGCTGTGTCCCTCATAGGATCAACAAATGATCGCGTTTTTGTTGCTTTGACCGAAAATGATGTGAATCCCAACGGATATGTTGGAACAGTACCGATTGCTCACGCGATTATGTCGATAAACAAATTGGGTGCGTTCGTCAAAGAGCGAGATCTGGGTGTTGGGATGAACGCAATACAGGTATATGTTTCGTCGCTTTCCGGAAAAATCGTGTTTGATTGTGAGCGATGGAGTTCCGCGGGTGGGGGTGTTATAAACAGAACGCTTTACGATAGTAACTTTCTTTATCAAGCATATGGAGAGTTGGAAACATCAGCCTTTGTTATCGGGCCGCATATTCCGATTGGATATTTGCTGGTGCACAACGGAGCCATGATGAAATCAACCGGAGAAGTATACCCATTTGCTCGTACAAATATAAGAATTACGCCTATATTCGATGGATTCACGCTACCAACGATCGATGCTGTTGACTTGAACTATGCACGGCAGGCGAAATACTCTATAGAACCTACAGAATTAGCTGATGGACAATATCAATCTAACATGACTGAGTACAGAATTAAAAAACCTACAGATGGCTCATTTCCGTATCCATTCATATTTTCGAAAGCAAGATTCAAATTTCGATTAGAGGCAGATGTCGAATATTCAGGAGGCGAAAATACACCAGAATTAGTCAAATTTTTCTACATATATGAGCCTACTTCATTACTTAATGCCGAATAGTATGGATTTTTCGAAAATTGTTAATGCGCTCAATAGAATCGTGGAACGACTGACTGATATAGTGATTCGTGTTGGAGGCGATGAAAACGACTATAATATAGATGTCTATTGTTCAACAAATCAAGTAATAGGTGTAGGACCGACGACGATCGCATTTGATACAAAAATATCTGATCCAGAAAATAGTTTTAATACATCAACGTATAAATGGACATGCCCGATATCAGGATGGTATACGTTTAATGTAGCTTTATTGTTTAATTCTCCGGCAGCGGCTGGAAAGTACGAATTTTTTCTCAAAAAAAACAATGTACAATACAAGTATGGAATCGACACTCTGGACGCAAATACTGCAGGTATCCATGTAAATCCTACATTGTCCACAAGTGTATATTGTGAAAAGGGTGACTATTTTACAGTAGAAGCATACTCACCAGCAGCTGGAAAAGTATTAGTTGGGGGCTCACTATATACATTTTGGTCAATTACCAAAATAAACAAATTCTCAGGCGGATCATCAATGCCGAATGGTGAAGCTTGGAATACAATACAAACATTCCAGAATTCTTGGGTAAATTATGGCAGTGGATATACAGATGCCCAATACTTCAAAGATCAGTTTGGTGTTGTACATCTTAGAGGATTAGTCAAAAGTGGCACAATCGGCACGGTACCAGTTTTCACGCTTCCTGCCGGATACCGACCAGCGAAAAACCATCTCATCGCAGCATGCTCAAATTCTGCTTACGGCCAAGTCAATGTCAATCCTAATGGGGAAGTGTGGGCACAAGTGGGTAGCAATGTGTGGTTTTCTCTCGACACTGTTTCATTTCGTGCTGATGGTTATTAATTTTTAAGAAAACAAAATGAAAATTCAAAAACCACTCGAGAAAAATTGGCCGATCACGCAAAAATTCGAAACAAAAGTCCGATACATGCGATCAGGTATCCACTCCGGCATTGATTGGGCATGCCCAAAAGGCACGGAACTTCTCGCTTGTTTCGATGGAGTGGTAGCAAAGACAGAAAGCCGGCTCATCAATTCGGGATACGGGCGAGCAATCTGGATTCGCTCCAAAGAAAATCCGAAGCTCGTCGCGCTCTACGGTCATACGAGCAAACTTCTGGCAGTTGTCGGATCAGAAATAAAAACCGGTCAAATCATAGCACTCTCAGGCAATTCTGGCTTCGTATTTTCCACATCCAGCGGCGATGGCTCGCACCTTCATTTCGCACTTCTTCTCGATGGTGTCTTTGTCGACCCAATGCCCTATCTCGCCGAGCAGGCACCGACCATCATCAAGATTGATTCAGATATCCATGTACCCGTCAAAGACGGAGACAATCCGCAATTCGAGGATTACGTCGTCAAGAAAGGCGACACTCTCTATGGAATCGCCATCAAAAAACTCAAAAACGCAAATCGTTGGAAAGAACTTGCGGAGATCAACAAGGACACCGTACGAAACCCGAGAAAAATCATCCCGGGAATGAAACTACGAATTCCAAATCCATGAGAGAATTCCTAATGCTCATCCAAAAACTAATCACCAATCCGAAAGTAACCGGCTATGCCATCATTTTTTTGTCATCAATAATTAGTAAAAAAATCAGTATGGACGAAGCAACACCAGCCAGAAAACAGCCTCTCTATCTCCCGCGCGGAAGCGTGCGCGCCGTCATCGCACTCATACTCCTCGGCACCTCCATCGGAGACTATGTCATGGGTTCTTGGTCACTCCCCGAAGAATTCCATGCCATGACCATTGCAGCCGTGGCCTACTATATCGGTTATCGATCCGACAATGCTCAAACCAAGGAAATTAAAATTTAAGGAATTCATCACGATTGAGTGCGCGCTCATCAGTTGGGCTCTATTTTTTGGCTTATTATCGGCATTACAATAGGGCTTGACAGATTCAACCAGTGCGCTATAATCTATTCGTTCGATCTATCATAACTTTATGAAACGAAAAGTCTCTCTCAAAAAAAGCGTTTCGAAAGGCGTAAGTCTCCATCCGAGTAAGACAGCCAACAAGAAACCACTCAAAAAGCGATAGACTCACTATGAAGCCCTACTACACAAAAAAATATTCACTCGATACCGGCCCGCCAATTCGCGGATTTTTTCAGTTTTAATTTTAATTATTATGCTTCACAAAAAAAGAAAAAAGAGTATGGAAGACATCACCAACGGAGACATCGGACAACGCAAAGTCAAAGAAAATCCGCAAACGGAAATAGAGCCGGAAAAATTCTCAGTACGAGAATATCGTGCGCGCTTCGCGCGCGTGACCGCATACAAGTTGCCAGAGGATTCGAAAATTCATTGTTGCGATGGTACTGAACTCTCTGGCGTGGCGGGCGATTACTACGTTTGTCTCGACGAAGTGCACGAATTTGTGCTCTCGCCTTTCTTCTTCAAAAAATTGTTCCTCCTCAAAACTGACGAAACAAAACTATGACCAAAAAATTCATCATCATGCTCATCATCTCGCTCGTCATCGGCGCCACCCTCGCCCAGCTTTGGCAGGTCGCGCCGGCCGTCTACATCTTCGTCGTCTCGACTCTCGGAGCGCAAGTATACTTTCAATCCTTCGACAATCGGAAAAAGTTACGGATCGAAATGTCGCCTAAAAAATTAAGCAAATTTGCGGAACAGATGAAACAATTTAAAAAGTAATCGGCCACCAAAAGCCTCGGATTGGGGCTGTTTCGCAGGCGTCGCTTTTAGTAGGGCTTCCGCCAACGTCGAAGCAGTCCCTATCCGGGGGGCCAAAAAAAAAAGAACTATGGAATCAATGAAAGAACGCGTCAAAAAAACACAGGAACGGTACAGCAAAGAATCCGATCCACAGGATATGAAAATATGCCCCTTCTCGAGTAGTGCAGCCGGGATCATATATTGCACGCCTCGGTGTGCGCTCTACCGTTCGGGGAAACAAAAGGGCTATGAGTGCCCATTTACTGAACTTACGAGCATGTCATGGTTTATCAAAGGTCAGCCAGGGCGGCCACGAAAATAATGCTATGGAGCACCTTACGCCTTACATCAATAAAAAACAACTATGACCAATGAACCAGAGTGGGTGGAGAGACTTGAAAAGAAAATAGAAGAAAACTACTTCGTTACACCAAGTAGTCATCTAAATGTTGATGGATTAAAATTATTCATCAAGGAAGAAAAGGAAAAGAGCTACCAAGATGGACGGAGGGAAGGAAGAAGTGACCCTGAACTCTTTGACGAGCAATACCTTACGGTTACAGTGCCACTTATCGAAAAAGCCAAATCAGAACTCCTGAGTAAGATTGAGGAGGAAGTGGATGAAATTGAAACTCAAATATTCGTAGCAGAAACAGAAGGCGATGTAGTGCCAGTAATGGAAACAAGTGGCTATAAGAAGGCCTTGAAAGATGTGAAAAGTATACTCTCTAAGTACAAGACGCTATGAAAAATCTATCCGAAGCATTAGAGTCTAGCAGAGTAGGAGAAGGGCATTTTGATTGTAGTGACGAATACTACACTGAAGACCTAAAATTAGCTCTCATATCTCTACTGGATGAGGTGGTGATGAAGAGTAATATAAATAGAAATGACGATGAACAATTCAAAAGAGGATGGAACGATTGTCGCCAAGAACTCATCAAAAAAATTAACGAGATTAAGAAATAAAGACACTCAAGTATGCCACAAATGATTTCTTACCCGTACACTCACTCAAAAATGGACAGAAAATCTGAGCCAATTGCCACCACACAATTCATCGTTCTTTTCATCATCGGAGTGACAACACTAATTCTCATGATAAGAAAAATGAATTAAAATATGTACAAAATCCACAAAGAAAAAAATAGATACATCATCAGCAATGGACACACACAAGCAAAAATAAACTCCAAAAAAGGAGCCGATCAATTCATAAAAATTTTATCAGAAAAAAATTATGCCAAAAAAAATTATGAAACCATCAAAACTCATCATGGAAAATGCTCGTGATATTTACGCGAGAAAAACAGGAAAGGAACTACTCAGCTACCAGACGCCAACGCATGATTGCGTCATCCAAGCTATCCTTGACTATATCGACGACAACGACCCCGATATAGAAATCGTCGTGCCAGAATTGCCAACCATTCGCATTGAAGACGACAACGATCATCAACCACAATATCGAAAAAAATGACCGATCCGACGAAAATATACCGGATCACGTTCCGCGTCCGCGTCAATCACATCCCGCTTGTCGGTGAAGTGCATTTCAAAACGAAGAAAGCAAAATGGGATATCGACCACGAAGCAATAATCGAATCCTACCTGAAAGCGGCCGATCACAAAGTTGTTTTCGATTGCATACTTGACAGCGAAGAGCTAAAATAGGACAATATAGATACCTACGAGATTTTTATTTCTTTTGGCTCGCAGGGTTTCTTTTGGCACTAAACCACCTTTCACGGGTGGTTTTGTGTTTTTGGCTTATAAAAAGCAAAAAACAAAGCATTATACGCCTCTCTAGGGAACAAAATTCATCTCCGATAGGTATAGGTATACCAAAAGTATACTCATTTTGTATCTATCGGAAAAAAAATTTTAGGAAAAATTTTTGATTTCAATATACGGAAATAATCCCGGGACCACGATTTGTTTTCGCGATTCCTATGCGAACACATCAACCGGAACGCATTGCAGTGTGCGTTTGCTCTGAACCTTCACAGGCGCGCATACAATCGCCAATGCCATGAGATGATCGGTATCCAGTAGCTTATCCTCACGCTGATACATCGTCATCTCTTCAGCCAGTGCCGGAATGAATGGCGAGCGTATCATATCAGCATCAATCACTGCTTGCAGATGATCGAGCAAATCATCCTTGCGCCCACCTCTGAAATCAATCGGCTTAGCAATATCCTGCACGATACCATACAGCGCATCACCGACACCGGTAGAATCAACAAACACCTTGGCATTGCTCGATCGGTGAGCATTGCGTATCTCCCGCTCAATACTCGATCGCTCCTTCGTAAAACCCTGCTCAGCATTGATATTCTCGCGCTCCTTCTCAGTCCACGGTAGCTGAAACTCCCACTGCTTGACGATCCGGTGCGGCGCCACGTCAATATGCAAACGATAGCCAACAGTCTGATCGGCTGACTTCTTACGTCCACGCGCCAAATCCCACCCCTCGAGATATCGATGGCCCGGCTGTACCTCCTCCATCGACAAACTATCATCAAACAAACGCTCAACACGAGAAGCAAACATCATCTCGGCAGTATCAATAAACTGCCCCTCGATCACCTGCTTAACTTTCGTTTCACTCCATGTCCGGACAAAATAATCAAGCAGAGTATGGTCAATGTGCGGGTTCTCGTAGCTGGATCCACCTCGAACATACCCGCCGTGTCGCTTGATATCCTCCAAAATGCGATAGTACGCAGTAAACCCCTTCGGCGTGGCAGAGTAATCAATCTGCGAATCAGTCCACGCACGCAACCGAGGCAAAAGGATCTTCTCGCGGATAAATTCCAAATACACCTCCAACGCAATCTCATCCGCCGAAATATAACCATACTGTTTTCCCTCAATCGACTCGCCTTTCTTCTTCGTCGTCTTAAATTCAGTCATCGCCCCATTGCCATAACGTATCCGAGCATGCGGAAATCGCACACTCCCATTTTTCACCATAAACCAGTCACGCAGTATCGGAGATTGCGCCACCAATTGTTCAATCTCATCCTGTACAAGCTCGGACTGGTCTTGCGTAATGGCAACATTCAGGGTCTTGTACTTTGCCCCGTCAAGCCAATGTTTCAACACAAAGAAAATATGCTTCTTCGCAATAACACTCGTTTTTCCCCAACCATTACCCGGGTGCAACCCATTCTCACGGAATATCGATTTTTCTAAAAACTCACGCTGGCCGGAATGAGCACATTTGTCCTCAGGCAAACAAAGCACGATCCGTTCAAACGGTTCCCAGTTTCGCCGAAGCACGATCTCCTCGATGGCGAATTTTAATATTGTCAGTATATCATCCATACAAAAAGGCCGGCATAAATTTGCCGACCGTCCTAAAATCGAAGTAGACACACTATACCACAAAACAAACACGAGTGCCAATCGCAACATTTCTTCTAACAAACGTACGGGCGCGTCGCTATCGCTCCTCTCTCGCTTCGCTCGCCTCGCTTCGCTCGGTGCGCCCTTGTGCCTTTCGCAACGCCTCCCATAAATCAACGCTGGTGGAACCAAAAATCAACGATTCAAAGAACAATGGAAAGACCGGCACTACGCTTTTTCATACTCACATAGTGAGTGCGCCGGTCTTACTATTCCGAAAGAGTGGCCAACGAAAAAAGGGCAGGGTTCCCCGCCCTACCCTTTTTTCGTGCGACTGGGCACCCCCTAGCCCTCCCTATCCCCCCCGGCGTCCGCGCGTAGCGCGGAACGCTCCCCCTCTCAACCCCGCATTCACCCCATCATTAGGATGGGCGTCTTATTTATTCGGGGGGGAAGTTAGGGAGTCTATAGGGGTATGGGAGAGGGATTCACCCACAGTGAAGGATTCAGGCTTCGCTTATAGCGTAGCTCTGATTCCTCGTCACTGCCTCCCCTCCCTCTCCCATGCCCTAGTCGCGGCCACTTCGAGTCTTCGACGCTTCTTTCTTTCGTTCGGGCTCTATTCGCTTGTACATTTTGCGACATCACTGCTTCGCCCGCACCTTTGCATTGGGGGACACAGACATTCGGGGGGTTGCCCCCCGAATCCGTTTCCCCCAGCACCCCTTTTCCCCTCATCATTGAGCACATCGGGCGTGCAGTAGCGCGCCCTGCTGTGCACTCATCCGGCCGCCACCGTCCCGGCTGTCGGCCGAATCCCCCCCACCTTGGGCCGGGGGGCCCGTAGGTGTCCGACCTGTATGGGCGCGGAAACCGCGCACTTTTTGTGTCGGACATCTTTTCTCTTGCCGTTCCGGCCGCCCTGAGCGTTTTCGCGCGGACGCGAAAAACGCTTTTTTTCCGGGCGGGCGGCCGACGGCGCTTTTTTTGTGGGGGGGTCACTCACCTCACGCGGGTGCCGCCTCGGGTTGTGGCTCCGATTTCGGTTCATTGTCGCCACCCCACTGAAAATTAAAACTCTGATTTTGGATCGGAATATTCCACTTCCGTTGCGCCAGCATAAAAGTCTCGACCATCCCTTGCGCCGGAGCCTGTTCAGGGTTCTGCAATATCTGATAGTACAGTTTCAATAATCGCTCGAAGTCGTCCACGCCAACATTCATCGTGCCATTCGACATGCGCCGCAAAATCTCCTCAAACGTATAGCTCGCAAGAAATAGCGTCTGCTTTTGGTGCGTGGCGATCTGATTGGCGTCCGCACGGAATTGCGCATACGCCGCTTTCAGCGATTCGTCCCGCAATTTCAGACCATACTTTTTAAAATGGCGATGCAATTGATCCTTCGAAAGTTCGATTCCGTATTCATTTTTTAAAAATTCGGAGAGTTCGCGCAAGGTTTGGGTTGACCGGGCGGAATTGATTTCGGCCACGAAGCCGCTCTCGCATACAGGACATGCACCATCGCAGAATGGCGAAAGCGTTGTTATCCCGACGTTCGCGAGTTCGTTTTCGTTCGGTGTCTCGTTCGTCGCGCGACATTCTGATTGTATCTCTTTGTTTTCCATTTTCGTCAATTCGTTTGAGTATCGCGCGAGAGAATCGTACGATTCGAAGAGAAAAGATCGAGGAGGAGAGAGAGATTCTTTCTTTTCGCTTCCTTTTCTTTCTTGCTTCGCTTTTTGAGCATAATGATATTTTCACCCCTTGTCAAATTTTCAAGTAGTGTGGTATTCTGTCTTCATCACTTTGAAGCCCTACGATATGTCAGAGGAAACATTAACACTCATAAACGCATCCGCGGCGAAAACCATCGTCGAGGGTTTTTTGTCATCCACCAAAGAAACGACCAGTCGACGCGTTTCGCAATTTAAAAAGTACGAGGTTTTTGTTTCGGACAATGACCTCTATAGTAT
>WBZQ01000312.1_pt1 | contig 41743 bp, 38 predicted proteins | sample 5204251 | NCBI WGS metagenome assembly WBZQ01 (sample SAMN12412402, study PRJNA552823) | activated sludge metagenome | isolation source: activated sludge from nitrification reactor of wastewater treatment plant... | place: USA: Virginia | collected 2017-09 | reverse complement strand
GGCCTTGTCGTGGATGTCGAGCTGGCGCTGCACCTCGAGCTCGGCGGGCAGGCCGTGGGTGTCCCAGCCGAACCGGCGGTCCACCTTGTAGCCGCGCATGGTGCGATAGCGCGGCACGATGTCCTTGACGTAGCCGGTGAGCAGGTGCCCGTAGTGCGGCAGGCCGTTGGCGAATGGCGGGCCGTCGTAGAAGACGTACTCGGGGGCGCCCTCGCGGCGGGCGATGCTGGCCCGGAAGGTGTCGTCGTCGGACCAGTACCGCAGCACGTCGAGTTCCAGCGAGGGGAAGTTGGGGGTGCCGCCGGCGAAGCGGGGGTAAGCCTGCGGGGTGTCGGCCACGGCGGTCGTCTCCTGTGCCTGATGTTCCGGCACGGGGACGACGGACGCGCGGTGTGCGCGAGCGCCGCGGTACCACCCCGCTTGCGTGCTTGCGCACGCCGCTCAATTCGCAGGCTGTGACGGGCCCGCCCGTTCGGGTCTAGTTGGCCACCGGCGGTGGCGGTTCTTCCGAAGGCTCCCCGGTGATGGCCGGATCGGTGCCGTTGCGGTGATTCTAGCGGTTGACCTAATTAAGGTGGCAGGCGTGCCCGAGCTCGACTACCGATTCACCCTGGCCAACGAGCGGACGTTCCTGGCCTGGACGCGTACCGCGCTGGCGCTGATCGGCGGCGGGGTGGCGCTGATGATCCTGCCGAGCTTCGGGATCCCCGGCGTGCGCCACGGCCTGAGCGCGGGCTTGATCGCCATGGGCGGGTTGCTGGCCGTGCTCTCGGTGCGCCGCTGGCGCCAGGTGCAGGAGGCGATGAACGCCGGTGTCGAACTGCCGCCCAGCCGGTTGCCGGTACTGCTCGGCGTGGTGCTGGTGCTGACGGCACTGACCGCCGCGGCACTGTTGGTCTTCCGGACCTGACGATGACCGGCGAACCCCCCGGCCTGCAGTACGAGCGCACCGAATTGGCTTGGGAGCGCACCGCACTCAGTGTCGCTGCGTTGGCCGGGATCGTGCTGTTCCGGGAGATCGACGCGGTCTGGGCGCCGTTCGCGGCCGTGACCGGTCTGCTGTCACTGGTGATTTTCGGTGCCGGCCGCCTGCGGATCCGGCGCAGCGACCCGGCGACGGTCGCGATCCCGCTGGTGGGCTGGAGCATCGGGGCACTGGCGCTGGTGCTGCTGGTCCTGTTCCAACTGGACTAGTCCGGTCGGACGGCCGGGTCCTCAGCCGGCGACCGCGGCGGGCAGCTGATAGGGCGCCCCGAAGTCCGACACGGTCCGGTAGCCGCGGGCGCGCGCGGTCGCCGCGCCTCGGCGGATCAACTGCGCGGTGCCGAGGAACCCGGCCTGGTCGGTGATCAGGAACGGGGTCAGCAGCCGGTTGTGCACGAAACCGATGGCCAGACCCGAGTCCGGCATCGCCCAGCCGTGCGAACCGCCCAGTCCGATGTGCCCGAATCCGGGGAGCACCCCCGGCACCGGGGAGGCGTGATAGCCGAGGTGGAACGACATCGGCAGACCGAGGTTGCGGTCACGGGTCAGGTCAACCCGTCCACGCAGTCCCGCAGCCCGCTCCGCCGACAGCAGCCGGGCGCCGCCGACCTCACCGCCGTTGATCAGCGCGGCATACATCCGGGCCAGGCCGCGCGCGGTGGCCACCCCGTTGGCGGCGGGGATCTCGGCATCCAGCAGCGGGGTGTCTCCGCGGATGGCGTGGGTCATCGACGGGAAGTAGACCGCACCGAAGAACGCCGACGACGGATGCCGGGCCACCGTGGGCGCCCACGAGCCGATGCCGGGCAGCCCGGGGATCTTCTGCGGCCCGATGATCTCGGCGGCGCGGGTGGCGGCGCCGGCCGGCGGGCGGCCCAGGTGCAGACCGTCGGTACCCAGTGGCGCGGCGATCTCGGACCGGAAAAGCTCCCGCATCCCGCTGCCGGTCACGGCGCGGGCCAGCCCGGACGTCAGCCAGCCGTAGGTGAGTGCGTGGTAGGCGGGATAGCCGCGCAGCGCGCTGTGCGGCGCGGCGGCCAGCCGTTCCTCCATCTGCAGATGGTCGCGGACGTCGTCGCCGGCTTTGATCGGCAGCCCGGACAGGCCGGCCCGGTGGCTCATCATCTCCCGAACCGTGATGTCGGCCTTGCCGTTGGCGCCGAACTCGTGCCAGTACTCCGCGACGGGCGCGTCGTAGTCGATCAGGCCGCGGTCGGCGAGCCGGTGGATGACCGTCGAGGCCACCCCCTTCGTCGCCGAGAAGACCATCGCGCCGGTGTCGGCGTCCCAATGCTGCCGGCCGGCCCGGTCCGACCAGCCGGTCCACACGTCGACGACGGGTTCACCGTCGAGGTAGACCGACAACGCACCACCACCGAAGCGCCGGTGCGGGAACATCGCGGCGAACTGGCGCACCGCCCAGGTGAACGCGGGATCGGCCGCACCGCGTACCCCGCGCGGCAACCCGCTGCCACGGGTGAGGACAGCTGTCTCGTTCATGAGACTGACCGTAGTCAGACTTATGGTCCGGTTGGACCGGAATTGGCCGGACCGTTATCGAAGCGGAACCGCATTAGCTCCCGACGGCGGCCAGGATCTGCTCTGCTCCCAACGCCGCGGTGAGCCGGCCCTCCCGGACGGCCGACTCGACGTCGGCCCGGATCGCCTTGACCCCGCGCGCGGTGAGCACCCGGTCCAGCACCTCGTCGCGCACCATCGCCCACATCCAGTCGACCTGCTGGTTGCGGCGCCGGGTTTCGAACTCACCGGCCTCGGTCAATGCCCGGCGGTGATCGCAGACGGTGTTCCACAGTTCGGTCACGCCGGTGCCCTCCAGGGCACTCATGGTGAGCACCGGGGGCCGCCACAGGGTCTCGCGCGGGTAGATCAGCCGGATCGCGCCGGCCAGCTCCCGGGCGGCCGAGCGGGCCTCCATCTTGTGCGCGCCGTCGGCCTTGTTGACCACCACGATGTCGGCGAGCTCCAGCACACCCTTCTTGATGCCCTGCAGCTGGTCGCCGGTGCGGGCCAGGGTGAGGAAGACGAAGGTGTCGACCATGTCGGCGACAGCGACTTCGGACTGACCGACGCCGACCGTCTCCACCAGAACGATGTCGAACCCGGCCGCCTCCAGCAGCACGATGGTCTCCCGGGTCGCCTTGGTGACCCCGCCGAGGGTGCCTGACGTCGGCGACGGGCGGACGTAGCCGTCGGGGTGCACGGACAGCCGGCCCATCCGGGTCTTGTCGCCGAGGATGGAACCCCCGGTCCGGGTGGACGACGGGTCCACGGCAAGCACCGCGACCCGGTGACCGGCCTCGATCAGGTACATGCCGAGGGCCTCGATCGAGGTCGACTTGCCGACCCCGGGTACGCCGGTGATGCCGACGTGCATGGCGCTGCCGGCTTCGGGCATCAGCTCCAGCAGCAGCTGCTGGGCCTGGTCCCGGTGGTCCGGGCGGGTGGATTCGACCAGGGTGATGGCCCGGGCCAGGACGGACCGATCGCCCGCCCGGATCCCGGCGGCGAGGCTGGTGATGTCCACGCGTCAGCCCAGGTCGTAGCCGAGCCGGTCGGCCAGCTTGTGCAGCAGGTCTCCGGCCGCGTCGGCGATGACCGTGCCGGGCGGGAAGATCGCCGTCGCCCCGTTGGCGTACAGCTCGTCGAAGTCACCGGGCGGAATCACGCCGCCGACCACGATCATGATGTCGGGCCTGCCGACGGCGGCCAGGGCGTCGCGCAGCGCCGGAACCAGGGTCAGGTGCCCGGCGGCCAGCGACGAGACACCGACGATGTGCACGTCGTTGTCCGACGCCTGGCGCGCCACCTCGTCGGGCGTGGCGAACAGCGGGCCGACGTCGACGTCGAAGCCGAGGTCGGCGAACGCCGTCGCGATCACCTTCTGGCCGCGGTCGTGCCCGTCCTGGCCCATCTTGGCGACCAGGATGCGGGGGCGGCGGCCGTCGGCCTCGGCGAACGCGTCGACCAGCTCGGTCACCGCGGTCAGCTTCGACTCGCCGCCGTCGCGGCCCGCCTCGTCGCGATACACCCCCGAGATGGTACGGATCTCGGCCTGGTAGCGGCCGTAGACCTTCTCCAGCGCATCGGAGATCTCCCCGCCGGTGGCCTTGGCCCGGGCGGCGTTGATGGCCAGGGCCAGCAGGTTGTTGCCCAGCCCGTCTTCGCCGGCGGGACCGGTGGCCGCCGCGGCGCGGGTCAGCTCGGCCAGGGCGGCCTGGGTGGCCTCCTCGTCGCGCTCGGCGCGCAGGCGCTCCAGCTTGGCCAGCTGCTCGCCGCGCACCTTGGAGTTGTCGACCTTGAGGACCTCGATCTGCTCTTCCTCGGTGAGCTGGTACTTGTTGACGCCGATCAGCGTCTGGGCGCCGGAGTCGATGCGGGCCTGGGTCCGCGCGGCGGCCTCCTCGATGCGCAGCTTGGGGATGCCCAGCGCGATCGATGCCGCCATGCCGCCGTGCTCGGTCACCTCGGTGATGTGCGCGCGGGCCCGCTGCACGAGCTGGGCGGTCAGCCACTCGACGTAGTAGGAGCCGCCCCACGGGTCGATCGGGCGGGTGGTCGCCGACTCCTGCTGCAACAGCAGCTGGGTGTTGCGCGCGATGCGGGCGGAGAAGTCGGTGGGCAGCGCCAGCGCCTCGTCGAGGGCGTTGGTGTGCAGCGACTGGGTGTGGCCCTGGGTGGCGGCCATCGCCTCCACGCAGGTCCGCGCGACGTTGTTGAACACGTCCTGAGCGGTCAGCGACCAGCCGGAGGTCTGCGAATGGGTGCGCAGCGACAGGGATTTGGCACTCTTGGGGTTGAACTGGGCGACCAGTTCGCTCCACAGCAGCCGGCCGGCGCGCAGCTTGGCGACCTCCATGAAGAAGTTCATCCCGATGCCCCAGAAGAACGACAGCCGGGGGGCGAACTTGTCGATGTCCAGGCCGGCGTCGAGACCGGCCTTGATGTACTCGACGCCGTCGGCCAGCGTGTAGGCCAGCTCCAGATCGGCCGTCGCACCGGCCTCCTGGATGTGGTAGCCGGAGATCGAGATCGAGTTGAACTTCGGCATTTTCGCGCTGGTGTAGGCGAAGATGTCGGCGATGATCCGCATCGACGGCTTGGGCGGGTAGATGTAGGTGTTGCGGACCATGAACTCTTTGAGGATGTCGTTCTGGATGGTCCCGGCCAGCTTCTCCGGCGGTACGCCCTGTTCCTCGGCGGCCACCACGTACAGCGCCAGAATCGGCAGCACCGCGCCGTTCATGGTCATCGAGACGCTGACCGCGCCCAGATCGATGCCGTCGAACAGTTCCCGCATGTCCAGGATGGAGTCGATGGCCACCCCGGCCATGCCGACGTCGCCGGTGACCCGGGGGTGGTCGGAGTCGTACCCGCGGTGGGTGGCCAGGTCGAACGCCACCGACAGGCCCTTCTGGCCGGCGGCCAGGTTGCGCCGGTAGAACGCATTGGATTCCGCGGCGGTGGAGAATCCGGCGTACTGGCGGATGGTCCACGGCTGGTTGACGTACATCGTCGAGTAAGGGCCGCGGATGAATGGCGGCTCGCCGGGGACGGTGTCGACGGGATAGCCGGCTGCCGCCACCGCGTCGCGGTCGGCGCGGATGTAGAGCGGTCGGACGGCGATGCCCTCGGGGGTTTCGAACTTCAGCTGCTCGGCGGTGTAGCCATTGGCCGCCGCGGCGGCGTCGACGGCCGTGGTGGCCTGCTCGGGTGTCGGCGCGGCCGGCACGGCGCCGTCGGCGTGCAGCGGGACGTCGGCGAAACTGCCGATGGCGGAGGTCTTGCTGGCGGTCATCACGCCCCCAATCGAGTCAGCATCGCCGAAAGCGCTTCGACGGCATCAATTTTCATGTTCAGGTAGCCGTCGGGCTGCACCGGCGCCTCGGCGACCGCGCGCTGCGGTCCGGCCAGGAACACCTGGGCCAGCCCCGCACCGTGGGCGGCCTCGACGATCGCCGCGGCCTCCTCGCCGTAGCGTGCGTCGGTGCCACAGATGACCGCGATGTCACCGCGCAGGCCGGATTCGGTTGCCGCGGCGACGGCGTCGGCGATACCGGCGGCGTCGAGCTGGCCGGGGTTGATCGCCGCGATGCCGCCGGAGGCCAGCAGGTTGGCGGCGAACGTGGTGCGCCCGTTGTGCTCGGCCAGCGGGCCCAGCGGCAGCAGCAGCACCTTGGGCCGGGAGCCGGAGGCGGCCAGGAAGGCGTCGGAGCGATCGCGCAGCGCCTCGAAATCGGCGGCGTAACGCACGACGCCGGCCAAGTCCTCGGTGTAGGGCAGCGGGTCCTCGCCGAGGTTGGGGAATTCGTTGACGCCGGTGACCGCGACGCGGCGGTGGGCGATATCGGCCCGGCGGCGGTCGCGGACCTGCGCGATCGCGTCGTTCACGAAATCACTTGCCGCGCTGAATCCCCCGTGCGCCTCGATGGCCTGGAAGTGTGTCCAGGCGGCTCCGGCGAGTTCCTCGGTGAGGTCCTCCACGAACCAGGATCCCGCGCCCGGGTCGAGGACGCGGCCCAGGTGCGACTCCTCCAGCAGCAGCAGCTGGGTGTTGCGGGCGATGCGCCGGGCGAAGCCGGGAGCGGCGCCGGGTACGCCGCCGGGGATGGCGACGTCGAAGTTGTGCAGCTGTACGGTGTCGGCGCCGCCGACCCCGGCGCTGAAGGCGGCCAGCGTGCTGCGCAGCATGTTCACCCAGGGGTCGCGCTGGCTCATCATGGCCAGCGACGCGACGGCGTGCACCCGGGTGGCGCCGGCTTCCGGGGCGCCGGCCACCTCGGCCACCCGGGCCCACAGCAGCCGCAGCGCACGCAGTTTCGCGATGCCGGCGAACTGGTCATCGGCCACCGCGACGCGGAAGCTGATCTGGCCCAACGCGTCTGCGGTGGACAGTCCCGCGGAGGTCAGCGCCCGCAGGTAGTCGGTGCCCGCGGCGATGGCTCCGGCGAGTTCCAGGGCGGCGTCGGCGCCGCGGTTGTGCAGGGCGGCGCCGTCGACGGTGATGGCGCGGACGCCGGGGCCGGCGTTCCGGCTCCGGACGGCGACGGCCGTGACGTCCTCCAGCGCCGGGGCGGCCGCACCGGTGAGCGCGGCGGTCAGCGGGTCGGCGCCCAGGTCGATCGACACCGACGCGCGGTATTCGGGTTTGACGGCGGCGGCCAGGCGCAGCAAAGCGTCGGCGTTGGCGGTGTACTCGGCGCCCACGGCGCCTTCCATGATGATCGGCACCAGCTCGACATAGACGCCTTCGAGCAGCCGGCCCAGGTCGCCGGACGCGACGCCGTCGTCCCCGACGCGCAGCACCAGGGCACTGATGCCGATACCGAGCTCGGCCAGCAGCGCGGCGTTGGCGTCGGCGACCGTCAGTCCCGGCAGCGGGTGCACGTCGGCGACCTTCCAGCCGGCCAGCACGTCGCGGGTGGCCTCGCCACCGCGGGTGAACGGCCACTGCCCGGGCAGCGGGGCCTCGGGCAGCTCGTCGAGCGCGGTGTAGAGCGGACGGACGGTGACGCCCTCGTAGGTGAGGGTGTCGAGCAGCCGTTCCGGCTCGTCGCCGAGCTCGGCGGGCTCCTTGCGGGTGGTCTTGGACAGCACCTTGGCGACCCCGGAGCGCCACTGGGCGCGGGTCTTTTCCAACTCGGCTCGGTGGGCGGGCTCGACGGATACCCCTGAAGACACTGGCAGCTCCTGTGAAATGGCGTTCTCCTCAGGCTAAATGATGGTGACCGGCGGTTTCGATCCGGCCGCTGGCTACCGGCCGGTAACACCGGTTGTTCATCGGGAACCCGTACGCTGGTTTTCCGTGGCCGGGCCCGATGAGAGTTTGCGACGCTCGTTGGCCGTGCTCCGCACGCTGCCGGCCACCGTGTTCGCCGTCGCCCGCCAACTTTCCGGCCGGCGGGTGGTGTTCACCTCGATCGCGCTGGTCGCATTGGTGGCGATCGTACTGTGGGTCCCGCTGCCCTCGGCGATGCAGATGCGCGACTGGTCGGCGGCCGCCGGGCCGTGGCTGCCGCTGGCATTCCTGGCCGCGCACGCCCTGATCACCGTGTTTCCGTTCCCTCGCACCGCCTTCACCCTGGCCGCTGGCCTGCTCTTCGGGTCGGCGTTGGGCGTCCTCATCGCGGTCACCGCCAGCACCATCAGCGCCGTACTGGCCATGCTGGCCGTCCGCGCGTTCGACTGGCGGTTGTCCCGGGTGCTGGCCCATCCGCGAATGGAGGCCGCCGACGAGCACCTGCGCCGGCGCGGCTGGCCGGCGGTGCTGTCGCTGCGGCTGATCCCGGCGATCCCGTTCTCGGTGATCAACTACGCGGCGGGCGCCTCGACGGTGCGCCTGCTCCCCTACACGCTGGCCACCATGGCCGGCCTGCTGCCGGGCACCGCCGCGGTGGTGATCCTCGGCGACGCAATGACCGGAACCGTCAGCCCGGTCCTGCTGCTGGTGTCGGCGTGCACGGCCGGGGTGGGGATCGCCGGGCTGGTGTACGAGTGGCGGATGCACCGCCGGCATGTGCACGCCCAACATGCCCACCACGGCGATGAGATCAGCGCCCCGGCGGCCTGAGAATCAGCAGGAGTGGCCCGGCTAGGACTCGCGCTGCGGGCCCGTGGCGGCCAGGGTGGCGAACAGCGCCAGGAGCGTCGACGCCGCACCCAGCCCGGGGCTGAAGTCCTTGGCCTTCACGTGCGCGCCGACGGCGAGGGTGAAGTAGATGGTGAGCATGACGGTGGTCAGCCGGACCAGGCCCGGGAAGCGGTACACCGACAGCAGGCCGATCGCCGAGGCGGCCTTGACCACCGGCAGCACCGGGCGGATCTCCGGCGGGCAGTTCACCGCGTCGAGGGCCGCGGTGATCTGCGGTGCGGGGATCGCGCACGCGACGGCGTCGGCGGCCTGGAACGCGGCCAGCGCGGCGTAGGTGCGGTTGGAGTTCAGTGCGGGCATTGGGTCAGTCCCTTCGGTGTTGCGGCATTCCGGATTGCGGCACGCCGGGTTGCGGAGTTCCCGTCGGCTGCGGGTACCCGGGCGGCGGGGAGGCCAATCCCTGCGGCGGCACAGCGGGTCCGCCCGGGATCGACAGCGGGGTGCCCGGCAACGTCGGTGACGGCGCCGCGGCGGCCGCTTCGGCGGCGGCGACGGCCCGCGCCGTGCCCGGATCGGTGCCGCCGGTGAACCAGTCGGCCACGTCCTCGTCGTCGGTGCCCGTCGGCGCCGGATCGACCGGTGACGGGGTGTAGCGGAACACGCCGTCGTCGCCGGGGGCGCCGAGCATTTTGGTGAAACCCTGTAGCGCAGAACCGAAGTCGCTGGGCACCAGCCACACCTTGTTGGCCTCGCCCTTGGCCATCTCGGGCAGGGTCTGCAGATACTGGTAGGCCAGCAATTCCGGGGTGGGCCGGCCGGCCTTGATGGCCGCGAACGTCTTCTCGATGGCCTTCGCCTCGCCCTGCGCCTTGAGGTACTGGGCGGCCCGCTCACCCTCGGCGCGCAGGATCCGGGACTGCCGCTCGGCCTCGGCGCCGAGGATCGCGGCCTGCTTGGCGCCCTCGGCGGCCAGGATCTGCGACTGCTTCTGGCCCTCGGCCTGCTTGATCGAGGCTTCCCGGACACCCTCGGCGGTCAGGATCATGGCGCGCTTCTCGCGGTCGGCCTTCATCTGCTTTTCCATCGACTCCTGGATCGACGGCGGCGGGTCGATGGACCGCAGTTCCACCCGCGACACCCGCAGCCCCCACTTGCCGGTGGCCTCGTCGAGCACCACGCGCAGCGCGGCATTGATCTGGTCGCGGCTGGTCAGCGTCTGTTCCAGGGTCATACCGCCGACAACGTTGCGCAGCGTGGTGGTGGTCAGCTGCTCGACGCCGACGATGTAGTTGCTGATCGCGTACACCGCGGCCTGCGGGTTGGTGACCTGGAAATACACCACGGTGTCGATGTTCAGCGTCAGGTTGTCCTCGGTGATCACCGGCTGCGGCGGGAAGGACACCACCCGCTCGCGCAGGTCGATGCGGGCCCGGATGCGGTCGATGAACGGGACCAGGACGGTGAGCTGGCCGCTGACGGTGCGACTGTAGCGACCGAGGCGTTCGATCACCGCGGCCTCGGCCTGCGGGATCAGCGCCACCGATTTGACGACGATCACCACGCCCAGGCCGATCAGGACCAACAGCAGAATCAAAGCCGGCATCATGTCGCGCTCCCCTCGATCGAGTTTCCAAAGCCCGTCGGCCCGACGATGGCGGTCGCGCCGTCGATGGCGATGACGCTGACCTCCTCGCCCTGGCCGTACACGTCGTGTTCCACCTTCGGCCGCGCCGACCACACCTCGCCGGCCAGCTTGATCTGACCGCCGCGCCGGCTCACCGGTTCCAGCACCACCGCCGAGCGGCCGGCCAGTGACTCGATGCCGACCTCGGGCAGCGCCGCCGGTTGCAGCCGTCGACGCAGGGTCGGGCGCACCAGGGTGACCAGCAGGACCGAGACCACCAGGAACACCGCGCCGTCGATCCAGAACGGCCACGGCAGCAGGCTGGTGCCGGCCGCTGCGAGCGCTCCGCCGGCGAGCATCAGCAGGAACATGTCGCCGGTCAGCGCCTCGGCGCCGGCCAGCAGCAGCGCCGCGATGAGCCAGATCAAGGACGCGGGCATATGCCCACCTTAGCCCGGCCGCGCCGCGGCGGGCAGCGCCTTGTCAGCCGCTAAACTCCCCGTCCATGTGGTGCCCGAGTGTTTCACTGGCTCTGTGGGGTAACGCCTGGCTGGCCGGCCGGGCGGCCCCCGACGACGTGCTCGACGCGCTGTCGTTGTGGGCGCCGCATCACCGCGTCACCGCCTACGACCTGGGTGCCGCCAACCGCACCGGGCTGCCCTGGCCCGACGTCGACGACGCCGGGGTGGTGTCGATCCTGCAGGTGCTGCGCATGGCGGCCGGTCCGCGTACCGGCCGGCCTGTGCTGAGCCTGGTGCTGCCGGTGCCCGGTGACGTCCGCGGGCTGCCGCCGGGCAGCGCGTTCGGCGCCGATGCGCTGGCCGTCGGTGAGGCCGTACGCATCGAGAGCGAGGACGGGGCCATCGGCCTGGTGCCCGAATACGGCGAGACCGAGGACGCCTGTGGCGACGAGCCGGAGCCCGACGGCTCGCTGTCCTGGACCGTCTACTCCCTTCCATCGGGGCCGGTTGCCGAACAGTTCGACCTGGGCGCCGCCGAGCTGGAACTGCGTTCGGCGGTGCGCACCGCCGCCGAACAGCTGACCGCGTTGCGGGCGGGCGGACCGGGGGCGAATATGGAAGACCCGCGCGAGCTCGTCGAGCAGCTGCTGGCGGCCGACCGCGAGCACGCCGCACCCGACCACGCCCCGGACCGGGCCCTGCGGGTGCTCGACACCGCCGCGCAGGTCGACGCGATCCTGACCGTCAGCGAGGGCATGACGCCGATCTCCATCCAGTCGTCGTCGGGGGTTCAGCTGGCCGATGCCGCGCTGCAACCGCTGTCACTGGTGGTGCGCACCGCGCGGCTGGCCGCCGTCGACGCCATCCTGCAGTCCGCCTGGCAGGTCTGACCGCGGGGTAATGTGCGCGGGCCGAGAACCGCACGAACTCGGCCCAGCCGTCGGGCAGATTCATGGTCTCCCCCGGCTCCGGCTGCACCTTGGTCACGCAGTAGTCCGCCATGCCGTTGAGCAGCAACGCCGCTCGCTCCGGGGCGACTCCGGTAATGACAAGCTCGGAAAGCCCGTACGCGTGCAGGCCGATGGTGTAGGCGAACGGGCACCGATCGTCTTCGAGGTACTGCACAACCCAACCGTTCTTGGCGATCAGGCCGCGGAGGCAGTCGAGATAGTCGTCCGACGTGGCATCGGGATGGTCGCAAAGCCAACACATGATCCTCACTCCTTTTGGTCGTTGTTGACCTCAGAGTGCGCCGGGGTCCGACAGAAAACGGTGCCGCCGCCGCGCCAGTAACCGGAGGGCGTTTCCGGGCTTGGCTCCGGCCCCGGGGTAACTGGCGCCTGGAGGTCGCCGCTCAGGCGCCGATGCCCAGGATCATGGCAAGGGCCTCTTCAATCTGATCCATGGTGGCCGGCGAAAGACTGCCCAGCCGTTCCAGCAGCCGACTGCGCGCCAGGGAACGCACACCGCGGCACACCGCGACGCTCACGGTGTCCACGCCTTCGGGGGGAGAGACCGCCGGCCGTGCGGGCGATCCCGCCAATGAACTCGATAACGGCACCACGACGACCAGCTCGTTAGGGTCACCGACCAGAAGCTCGTCGGCGGAGACGATCACCGCCGGGCGATGTTTACCGGGCTCACCGCGTCGGGCGGCGCCGAAGGCGACCAGCCATACCTCGCCACGTCGAGGCTCAGGCAATGCCGTCACCGAGAGTGCTGTCCCACGCCCGATATTCGGCCCGCCCAGCCGAATCAGCCAGATCGGCGCAAGTCGCATCGCGCTCGGCCCGGAAGAACGCCTCTCGCTCGGCCTGCGCCGCCAGTTCGGTGAGCAGCGCGGCGATGGAGGTACCGCGCTGCTGCGCCTGCGTCGCGAGGCGATCCCGGGTCTGCACCGAGACGCGAACGGTAGTTGTCTTTGTAGACATATTCCGTAGTCTACTCGCGAGGCGCCCGGGTCACACCCCACAGCAGTCCGGTGAGCACGGCACCCCGTTGACACTGAGCCCGTAGCCCGGCACCGGGTCCGGACCCAACACTCTGGCCGGCTCGGCACCGGTGCGCAGTTCGTCGAGCAGGTCGAGCACCAGGGCGGCGAACCGCGGGTCGGCGTTGGGGGTGGCGGCGCGGGCGAAAGCGATCCCTGCCTCGGCGGCTTGGGCGGCCAGCTCGGTGTCGAGGTCCCACACCACCTCGATGTGATCCGTCAGGAAGCCGATCGGGCAGATGATCACCGCCCGTGTGCCCCGCTCCGCCAGCGCACCGAGGTGATCGGCGATATCCGGGGCCAGCCACGGCACCTGCGGCGGGCCCGACCGCGACTGCCACACCTGGTCGTAGTCGGTGACCCCGGCGGTCGCGGCGACCAGCCGGGACGCGTAGCCGACCTGGCGGCTGTACAGGTTGGGGCCGCAGCGTTCGTCGGCGGCCACCGGGATGGAGTGCGCGGTGAACACCAGCCGGGCGTCGTCCCGCAGTCCCTCGGGCAGGGTGCCACGCGCCGCGGTGATCGCCTCGGCGAACAGTTCGACGAACAGCGGGTGGTCGAAGAACTGGCGTAGCTTCACCAGCTCCGGCGCGCCGTCACCGACGGCGGCGCGGGCCCGGGCGATGTCCTCGTTGTACTGACCGCAGCTGGAGTAGCCGCCCCAGGCCGAGGTCGCGAACACCGCCGCCCGGCGTACTCCGTTGTCCCGCATGGTGGTAACGGCATCCTGCAGGTACGGCTCCCAGTTGCGGTTGCCGAAGTACACCGGCAGATCCTCGCCGCGGGCCGCCGCCAGGGCCCGGATCTCGCCGATCAGCGCCCGGTTGATGCCGTTGATCGGCGAGGCGCCCCCGAAATGCAGGTAGTGCTCGGCCACGTCGGCCAGCCGCGCATCCGGGATGTCGCGCCCGCGGGTGACATTGCGCAGGAACGGCATGACCTGCTCGGGGGCCTCCGGGCCACCGAACGACAGCAGCAGCAGGGCGTCGACGTCCGTCAAGGCGCGACGGTCAGAGCAGCTGGGTGTGGGCGCCGCCGTCGGCGTAGATGATGTCGCCGGTGGTGGCCGGCAGCCAGTCCGAGAGCAGGGCGCACACGGTCTTGGCGACCGGGGTCGGGTCCTTCATGTTCCAGCCGACCGGGGCCCGCTGGTCCCAGCCCTCTTCCAGCAGCCGCATCTGCTCGCCGGCCTCCTCGCCGAGCGCACCGCCGACGATGGCGCTCATCGCCAGGGTCCGGATCGGTCCGGCGGCAACGAGATTGGACCGCACACCGACCTTGCCCGCTTCGCGGGCGACGAATCGGTTGACCGATTCCAGGGCGCTCTTGGCGACCGTCATCCAGTTGTAGGCCGGCATCGCCCGGGTGGGGTCGAAGTCCATGCCGACGATGCTGCCGCCGGCGTTCATCACCGGCAGGGTGGCCTTGGCCAGCGAGGCGTAGGAGTAGGCCGAGATGTGGATGCCCTTGGCCACGTCGTCGTAGGGGGCGTCGAAGAACGGGTTGACGCCCATTCCGGTCTGCGGCATGAAGCCGATCGAGTGCACGACGCCGTCGAGCTTGTTGCCCTCGCCGATGACCTCGGCGATCCGGCCGGCCAGCGACGCCAGGTGCTCCTCGTTCTGCACGTCGAGTTCCAGCAGCGGGGCCGGGTTGGGCAGCCGGTCGGCGATCCGCTGGATCAGCTTCATCCGGTCGAAGCCGGTGAGCACCAGTTCGGCGCCGGCTTCCTGGGCGGTCTTGGCGATGTGGAACGCGATCGAGCTGTCGGTGATGATCCCCGTGACGAGAATCCGCTTACCTTCGAGAATGCCTGTCATGTGAAAATCCTTACTGTTCAGCGGGTTTCGATAAGTGCTAGTGGCCCATGCCCATGCCGCCGTCGACCGGGATGACCGCGCCGGCGATATAGGAGGCGTCCTCCGACGCCAGGAAGCTGACCGCTCCCGCGACTTCCTCGGCGGTGCCGACCCGCTTGGCCGGGATGAACTCCAGGGCACCCTCCTGGATGCGCTCGTCGAGCGCGCGGGTCATCTCGGTGTCGATGTAGCCGGGGGCGACGACGTTGGCCGTCACGCCGGCCTTGGCCAGTTCCCGCGAGATCGAACGGGCCATGCCGATCAGGCCGGCCTTGGCCGCGGCGTAGTTGGCCTGGTTGCCGATGCCCCACATGCCCGAGACAGAGCCGATGAAGATGATCCGGCCGAACCGCTTGCGCTGCATGCTGCGCGAGGCGCGCTGAGCCACCCGGAACGCCCCGGTGAGGTTGGCGTTGATGACCTCTTCGAAGCGCTCCTCGGTCATCCGCATCAGGAACGCGTCCTTGGAGATGCCGGCGTTGGACACCAGCACCTCGACCGGGCCCTGGTGCTCCTCGACCTCTTTGAACGCGCGGTCGACGGCCTCGTTGTCGGTGACGTCGCACACGACACCGAACAGCCCCTCCGGCGCGCCGGAGCCGCGGTGGGTGACGGCGACCTTGTGTCCGTCGGCGGCCAGCCGCTGGGCGATCGCCAGTCCGATCCCGCGGTTACCACCGGTCACCAGGACGGATCGGGAGACGAACGGTGGGCGCGCGCCGCTGGTCGCGGCGTCGGTGCTGGCGGTGTCGGTCATAGCGTCAACCTATCGCCTCGGGCTGTTTTCGACGAAACCGGGCGGTCCGGCGAGGGCCGGCGGAGTTGGCGCGAGCGCAGCGAGGGCCGGCGGAGCCGAACCGAAGCCGGGGCCGCCCGCAAACAAACACCGACCCGCCCCTATCCGGGCAGTCGCCGGTTGATCAACAACCCCGCCAGCGCGGCCAGCGCCACGATGAACGTGCCCATCCGCAGCCAGCCGACGCTGGCGTCGCCCCGGACCAGCTCATGGCCGATCTGCTGCTGCAGGGTGGTGTAGACCTGCTTGAGCTCTTCCAGGCTGGCGGCGTTGTAGGCGTTGCCACCAGAGAGCTGGGCGATCTTCTTCAGGGTGGCGTCGTCGACGGGTACCGGCTGACGCTGGTCGTTGATCTCGACGTAGCCGTACGGGGTGCCGAAGGAGATGGTGGAGATGGGCACGCCCTGCTCCTTGGCCATCCGGGCCGCGGTGAACGCGCCCTTGGTGTTGTCCGGGTTGGACGGCACGGTCTCCTTGCCGTCGGACAGCAGCACGATCCGGGCCGGCGGCGGCTCGTCGCCGCCGCCGATGACGGCGCCGACTGTGGCGATCGACTGCAGGGCGGTGAAGATGCCCTCGCCGGTGGCCGTGCGGTCGGCCAGCTGCAGCTTGTCGATCGCGGCCTTGGTGGTGTCCCGGTTGGTTGTCGGCGACACCAGCACCGTCGCGGTGCCGGCGTAGGCGACCAGGCCGAGGTTGATGCCCGGAGTCAGTTCGCTGACGAACTGCTTGGCCGCCTCCTGGGCGGCGGCGAGCCGGGTCGGCGGGATGTCGGTGGCCCGCATGGACTGCGAGACGTCGATGACCAGCATCACCACGGCCCGGTTGCGGGGCACCTTCACGTCGTTGGTGGGACCGGCCATCGCGATGGTCAGCAGCGTCAGCCCCACGATCATCAGGACCGCCGAGAGGTGCCGCCAGTGGCTGGGCCGGTTCGGGGCCACCGAATCGAGCAGGTCGGTGTTGGCAAAGCGCAGGTAACGGCGGTACCCGGACAGCTGGGCGGCGATGTACAGCGCCGCCAGGCCGGCCACCACGATCAGGAACAGGAAGAACCACGGGTGCGCGAACCCCGACAGGGACATCGGGCCGAAGAACGGGAGAGTCATCGCTGGCAGGCCTTTTCGGTCGGGGCGGCCGTCATTGCTGTCCGGCCAGCGCGCCGCGGCGACGGGACGCCACGAAACGCACGATGTCGGAGATCCAGTCGCGGTCGGTGCGCAGCGTCAGCAGCGGCGCATTGCAGCGGCGCAGGGTGCGGGCCACCTCGGCGCGGTGCGCGGTCGCGGCGCGGGCGAAGTCCTCGCGCAGCGCGTCGTCGATCCGGTATTCGCGGGTCGCACCGGATTCGGCATCCTGCAGGACCACGTCACCGACCGGCGGCAGCTCGACGTCACGGGGGTCGAGGATTTCCACGCCGAGCACCTCGTGGCGCGCGGAGATCGCCCGCAGCGGCCGCATCCAGTTGATCGGGCCCAGGAAGTCGCTGATGATCACCGCCATGCCGCGACGGCGTTCCGGGCGGCGCAGAGCGTCGATGGCGACCGAGAGGTCGCCGCGCACGCCCAGCGGGGCCCGCGGCATGGTCGCGATGGCCCTCAGCAGCTCCTGCTCGTGCTGGCGGCCGGAACGGGCGGGCAACCGCACGGTCTGGTCGCCGTTGGTGATCACCGCGCCGATCCGGTTGCCGCCGCCGCTGTTCAGGTAGGTGATGGCGGCCGCCGCGGCGACCGCGAGGTCACGCTTCTCGCATCCGGTGGTGCCGAAATCCAGGCTGGCCGACACGTCGACCACCAGCCAGGTCTCCAGCTCGCGGTCGGCGATCATCTGCCGCACGTGCGGGTGCGTGGTACGGGCGGTCACCGACCAGTCCATCCGGCGCACGTCGTCGCCGGGCTGGTACATCCGCGACTCCCCCGGCTCGGATCCGGGCCCGGGGATCAGCCCGAGGTGGTTGCCGTGCAGCACCCCGTCGAGCTTGCGTTTGACCGTCAGTTCCAGCTGGCGCAGCGCCGCCGAGAGCTTCGGGTCGCCGATCTCCCCGCGGCCGAACGACGGCGGGTGGATCGCACTATGACCGTTCACTGACCGCCGGCCGCCGTCGCCGCCAGCTGCGGTTGCTGGACGGCGTTGACCTGCGGCAGCGCCACGGTCTGCAGGATCCGGTTGATGACGGTGTCCGGCGAGATCTCGTCAGCCAGCGCGTCGTAGGACAGCACCAGACGGTGGCGCAGCACGTCCGGGATGACCTCGATGACGTCCTGCGGGATGACGTAGTCGCGGCCGCGGACCATGGCCAGGGCACGCGCGGCGGCGATGATTCCCAGCGAGGCGCGCGGCGAGGCGCCGAAGGTGATCCACGACTTCACGTCGTTCATCCCGAACTGCTCGGGTGCGCGGGTGGCGGTGATGACCCGGACCACGTAGTCGACCAGCGCGTGGTGGACGAAGTTGTTGGCCGCCAGGTCCTGCAGTCGCTGCAGGTCACCGGTGTCGAGGATCTGCTTGGGCTCCGGCGGGACGACGCCCATCCGGTAGATGATCTCGCGCTCTTCCTCCGGGGTGGGGTAGCCGACGTTGATCTTGAACAGGAACCGGTCGCGCTGGGCCTCGGGCAGCGGGTAGACGCCCTCGTTCTCGATCGGGTTCTGGGTGGCCATCACCAGGAACGGCTTGGGCAGCGGGTAGTCCTTGCCGCCGATGGAGATCTTGCGTTCGGCCATCACCTCCAGCAGCGCGGACTGCACCTTTGCCGGGGCGCGGTTGATCTCGTCGGCGAGCAGGAAGTTGCAGACCACCGGGCCGAGCTCGATGTCGAACTCCTCGCGGCCCTGCCGGTAGATGCGGGTGCCGATGATGTCGGTGGGCACCAGGTCGGGGGTGAACTGGATGCGGGAGAACTTGCCACCGACCACCTTGGCGAAGGTCTCCACCGCCAGGGTCTTGGCCACGCCGGGCACACCCTCGAGCAGCACGTGGCCCTTGGCCAGCAGTCCGACCAGGATCCGCTCGACCAGCTGGTCTTGCCCGACGATGATCCGCTTGACTTCGAAGATGGCCCGCTCAAGCGTCTGGACCTCGGCCGGGGCCGCATGTGCGCCGCCGGACGAGCCGGCCGGCGTGTAGTTGGGCGACCCACCTGCTGACGTCATCGACAATCCTCCGAAGCTGTTCTTGTTGCTTGGTCCACAACCATGATCCCGGATGTCACCGGGAGGTACGTACACAAACTATTCCAGGCCAACCACGTTCCGTCGACGTTGCCCGGCGCCTGGCGCGTTTCGAACGCCGTCCAGGCCATCAGAGTTCCATCGACGTGCCCGGCGCGTGGCGCGTCTTGGCACACCGTCGCCTCAGGACTGGCTCAGGGCTTGCTCAGGACTCGATGATCCGCGCTGCGTAGGGCTGGATGCCGGAAGTGCGCACCGGGCTGACCTTGACCCGGGCGGCACTGCCGGAGGCCTCCAGCATCTGGCCGTTGCCCAGGTAGAGCGCGACGTGCTGGCTGCCGCCGGGGCCCCAGAAGATGAGATCACCCCGTTTGGCCTGCGAGATCGGCACCTTGCGGCCTGTGTTGTACTGGTCGCCGGAGTACTTCGGGATCAGCACGCCCACCCCGGCGAACGAGTACTGGGTCAGCCCCGAGCAGTCGAAGCCGTAGATGTTGGCGCCGTCGCCGACGCCGGTGCTCGGCCCGGTCGGCTTGCCGCCGCCCCAGGAGTAGGGCATACCGATCTGTGAGCCTCCGCGGCGGATGACGTATTCGATGGCCGCCGGTCCGCGGACCCGGCCGGGAGCCACCGATTGCGACGCCGGGTCACTGGCCAGACCCATCTTGGACAGGAATTTGCGGCCCAGGTCCATGGTGGCCTGGGTGGCCTGGGTGGTGGCGGCCAGCGACGCATTGGCGATCGCCAGCGGGTCCCCGGGCGCGCCGGAGCTGATCAGCTTGGGCAAGGTCGGGTCCCAGCCGCCGTCGGGATCAGCGCTCGACACCGGTGCCAGACCGAGCGCCAGACCCAGTGCGACGACGGTCACGGCCACTGCGGCCAGCAACCGGTTCCACCCGGGTCGGATGCCAAAGGTCTTGGGCGGCATACAGTCTCGATTCAGATCGTCAGTATTCGATGTAGCGGACGACGTACGGTGTCATGCCGCTGGTGCGCACCGGGGACACCTTGACCACGGATCCGGTGTAGGGGGCTTCCAGCATCTGGCCGTCGCCCAGGTAGATGGTGACGTGCTGGCTGCCGCCGGGGCCGTAGAAGATGACGTCGCCGCGGCGCATCTCGGCGGACGGGATCTTGCGGCCCATGTTGTACTGCGAGCCCGAGTAGTGCGGCAGCTGGATGCCGACGCCGGCGAACGAGTACAGCACCAGCCCCGAGCAGTCGAAGCCCACGGTGCCCGCGCCGGAGTCGATGCCGTTGGTGGGACCGCTGGCGTTCCCGCCGCCCCAGGAGTACGGGGTGCCCCGCACGGCCATGCCGCGGTTGATGACGTACTCGGAGGCCTGCCGGCCGTACACCCGCGGGATGGCGCCGTTGTTGGTGATGCCGGTGGCATCCGGCGCCAGGATGCCGAGCTTCTGCAGGAACTTCTTGCCCAGGCCGGCGGTCACCTGCGCCGAGGACGACGAGATGTTGAGCACCTCGTTGACGATGGCGATCGGGTCGCCGGAGACGAAGGCGCTGGGCACCATCGGCAGCGTGGTGTCCCACTGGCTGGCATCACCGTAGGGCGGTGCCGCGCCGGCCGGCGCGCGATCCCAGTCGCCGTCGCGCGGGGCGGCCTGGCCGCGGGACTCCGGGGCCACCGCGGGCGGGGTGGCCGGACCGGCGGGGCCCGAGGTCGCCGGGCCGGACGGGGCCATCGCCGCGCGCGCCTCGTTGAGCCGGGCGCGGGCGGCGTCGCGCTCGGCGGCCAGCTTGTTGATCTCGCCCTGCTGGTCACCGAACTTGGCCTGCGCGGTCCGCAGCGCGACGACCGCGTTGTCCTGGCTGGTCTTGGCGTCGGCGGCCGCGGCGTCGGCCTTCTCCTTGGCGAGGCGGGCCCGCGATTCCCGGTTGGCCTGCTCGGTCCGGGTCCGCTTCAGGTCGCCCATCACCCGGTTGGAGACGTTGGCCACGGCGTCGTCGGCGGCCAACGCCTGGATCACCTCGTCGGGGTTGCTGGCCGTCAGCAGCGCGTCCGACGGTCCGTTCATGTAGGTCTGGACGGCGTAGTCGTCGAATCGGGACTGGGCGTCGGCGATGGCGCCGTCGCAGTCGCGGACAGACTGCTGACTGGCCGCCAGTTCGGTCTGGGCGGTGGCGGCGTTGTCCCGTGCCGTCTGCACCTCGACCAGGCTCTTGTTGACGCTCTCCTGCTGCGTCTGTACCTGCGCGCCGAGCTCGTCGAGTCGCTGATTGGCCTCGGCGACGGCGGCGATCAGCGCGCCGAGGCCGTCGGGCGCCGGAGCCGGATCTGCGCCGGCCTGACCCGCCGTGCCCAGCAGAAGCGCCACCGTCAGCAGCGGCGACGCGCCGTGGATAAGCCTCATCGGAACCGTGTCTCCCCTAGTGCTACAACCCGACCGGTGCCAGACTGGTCAAACGAGTCACATAAACCTCATTCGCACACTAGGCACCCTTTGCACCGTACGTCACAAAAGTCCCTGATGAAACTTCAGTCACAAATTACAAGTTTGTGATTTAAACAATGTGACCCGGCCGTGACCTTGGGAATTGCACAGAGTTTCCTGCGGATCGGCGAGAAACCGCTATGCCGTGCTGGCAGAAGCCTTTTCGGCCGCACCCACATCGGTGTTTCCGCCGTCGACCTCACGACGGGCGCGCACCTGCAATAACCGCGTCACCCCCGCCGCGATCGCCACCACGGCGACCAGCGCGACGGTAAACGAGGTCCACGGAAAAATAGGCGTCTGCAACTGACTGAGGAAATTCTGCGAGGCCTGCACCGGACCGTTCCCGGTCTTGGCCACGTCCTCGGCGGCCTCCAGCGTGGCCCGGTCGTAGGTGGTGCTGAAGCTGCCGGCGTAGGGCGCGCCGAGCACCAGCACCGTCGCGCCGGGATGCTGGGCGCCCACGTCGTTGGCGACGTCGCGCAGCGGCGCGTCGACCGGCGGGGTCGGCGCGACCACCACGATCTTGAGGGCGATGCCGTGATCTTCGGCCTCGGTCACCACCTGGCGGAGTCCGTCGATCTCCGCGGCGTCGGCGCCGGCCGGGACGGCGAACCCGGTCGCGTCGACCTGCGCCTGGACGTCGACCATGTCGACGCCGGCGGGGATCTCGGTCGGGAGGTAGGGATCGAACAACAGCCCGTGCATGCTGCGACGGTACTTCAGTGCGCGCCGTGAACGGGACAGCACACGGGCGAGAACGGCCGCAAAAAACCGGGAAACCGGCCCCCACCAGTTGCAGGACAAGCGTACTGTTAAAGTGGTTCGACCGCAGTGCCACAGCCCGGTCTGCGTAAAAAACTCAATGCGGGAGTCGATGTGACCAGCCAGAATTCTTTCGGAGCACGCGCCACGCTCACGGTCGGGGACAACAGCTACGAGATCTACCGCCTGGACGCGGTACCCGGTACCGAGAAACTTCCCTACAGCCTGAAAGTGTTGGCGGAGAACCTGCTTCGCACCGAAGACGGCGCCAACATCACCAAGGAACACATCGAGGCCATCGCCAACTGGGATCCGGCGGCCGAACCCAGCATCGAGATCCAGTTCACCCCGGCCCGGGTGATCATGCAGGACTTCACCGGCGTCCCGTGCGTGGTCGACCTGGCCACCATGCGCGAGGCCGTCACGGCTCTGGGCGGTGACCCGAACAAGGTCAACCCGCTCTCGCCCGCCGAGATGGTCATCGACCACTCCGTCATCCTCGACGTGTTCGGCACCGCCGACGCCTTCGCCCGCAACGTCGAGCTGGAGTACGAGCGCAACTCCGAGCGCTACCAGTTTCTGCGCTGGGGCCAGGGCGCCTTCGACGACTTCAAGGTGGTCCCGCCGGGCACCGGCATCGTGCACCAGGTCAACATCGAATACCTGGCCCGCACCGTGATGGTGCGCGACCGGGTGGAAGGCGGGAAAACCGTCAGCCAGGCCTACCCCGACACCTGTGTGGGCACCGACAGCCACACCACCATGGAGAACGGCCTGGGCGTGCTGGGCTGGGGCGTGGGCGGCATCGAGGCCGAGGCCGCGATGCTGGGCCAGCCGGTGTCGATGCTGATCCCGCGCGTCGTCGGCTTCAAGCTGACCGGCGAGATCCAGCCCGGGGTCACTGCCACCGACGTGGTGCTGACCGTCACCGAGATGCTGCGCAAACACGGCGTGGTCGGCAAGTTCGTCGAGTTCTACGGCAACGGCGTGGCCGAGGTGCCGCTGGCCAACCGCGCCACCCTGGGCAACATGAGCCCCGAGTTCGGCTCCACCTGCGCGATCTTCCCGATCGACGACGAGACCATCAACTACCTGCGCCTGACCGGCCGCACCGACGAGCAGCTGGCGCTGGTTGAGGCCTACGCCAAGACCCAGGGCATGTGGCACGACCCGGACCACGAGCCGGCGTTCTCCGAGTACCTGGAGCTCGACCTGTCCACCGTCGTGCCCTCGATCGCCGGCCCGAAGCGCCCGCAGGACCGGATTCTGTTGTCGGAGAGCAAGATCGCCTTCCGCAAGGACATCCACAACTACGTCGAGGAAAACCACCCGGCGCCGCACACCCAGCTCGACGAGGCGCTCGAGGAGTCCTTCCCGGCCAGCGACCCGGCCAAGCTGTCGTTCGCCGACGAGGACGCCGTCGTCGTGCAGTCCGCCGCCAACGGCTCAGAGGGCCGGCCGTCCAAGCCGGTGCGGGTCAAGGGCGAGCGCGGCGAGTTCGTCCTAGACCACGGTGCCGTCGCCGTCGCGGGCATCACGTCGTGCACCAACACCTCCAACCCGTCGGTGATGATCGGCGCGGCCCTGCTGGCCCGCAACGCCGTGGAGAAGGGCCTGTCGTCCAAGCCGTGGGTGAAGACCAACATGGCACCGGGCAGCCAGGTGGTCACCGACTACTACGAGAAGGCCGGCCTCTGGCCGTACCTGGAGAAGCTGGGCTTCTACCTGGGTGGTTACGGCTGCACCACCTGTATCGGCAACACCGGACCGCTGCCCGAGGAGGTCTCCAAGGCGGTCAACGAGGAGGACCTGACGGTCACCGCGGTGCTGTCGGGCAACCGCAACTTCGAGGGCCGCATCTCCCCCGATGTGAAGATGAACTACCTCGCCAGCCCGCCGCTGGTGATCGCCTACGCCCTGGCCGGCACCATGGATTTCGACTTCGAAACCGATTCGCTGGGCAAGGACACCGACGGCAACGACGTCTACCTGCGCGATATCTGGCCCTCGGCCCAGGAAATCGACGACACCATCAAGAACGCGATCAGCCAGGACATGTTCCGCAAGTCCTACGCCGACGTCTTCGCCGGCGACGAGCACTGGCGCAACCTGGCCACCCCGTCCGGTGACACTTTCGCCTGGGACGAGAACTCGACCTACGTGCGCAAGGCGCCGTACTTCGACGGCATGAAGATGGAGCCCGAGCCGGTGTCCGACATCACCGGCGCCCGGGTGATGGCGCTGCTGGGCGACTCGGTCACCACCGACCACATCAGCCCCGCCGGCCCGATCAAGCCGGGCACCCCGGCCGCGGACTACCTCGACTCGCACGGGGTGGCCCGCAAGGACTACAACTCCCTGGGTAGCCGGCGCGGCAACCACGAGGTGATGGTCCGCGGCACCTTCGCCAACATCCGGCTGCAGAACAAGGTGCTCGACACCATCGGCCTGGAGGGCACCCAGGGCGGCTACACCCGGGACTTCACCCAGGAGGGCGGCCCGAAGGCCTTCATCTACGACGCCTGCATGAACTACCAGCGCGCCGGCATCCCGCTGGTCGTGCTCGGCGGCAAGGAGTACGGTTCGGGCTCCTCGCGCGACTGGGCGGCCAAGGGCACCACGCTGCTGGGCGTCAAGGCCGTCATCGCCGAGTCGTTCGAGCGCATCCACCGGTCCAACCTGATCGGCATGGGCGTGATCCCGCTGCAGTTCCCGGCCGGCGAGAGCGCCAAGACGCTGGGCCTGGACGGCACCGAGACGTTCGACATCGTCGGCATCGAGGAGCTCAACGCCGGCAAGACGCCCAAGACCGTGCACGTCACCGCCACCAAGGAAGACGGCTCCACGGTGAAGTTCGACGGCGTGGTGCGCATCGACACCCCCGGTGAGGCCGACTACTACCGCAACGGCGGCATCCTGCAGTACGTGCTGCGCAACATGCTGAAGTCCTGACGGCGTCAATGCCGAAAGTGAGCGAGGACCATCTGGCGGCGCGCCGCCGCCAGATCCTCGACGGCGCCCGTCGCTGCTTTGCCGAATACGGCTATGACAAGGCGACGGTGCGCCGTCTGGAGGAGACCACCGGGCTGTCCCGGGGGGCCATCTTCCACCACTTCCGGGACAAGGATTCGCTGTTTTTCGAGTTAGCGCGCGAGGACGCCGAGCGGATGGCCGATGTGGCCAGCCGGGAAGGCCTGATCCAGGTGATGCGGGACATGCTCGCCGCACCGGATCAGTACGACTGGCTGGCCACCCGGATGGAGATCGCCCGCAAACTGCGCACCGACCCGGCGTTTCACCGCGGCTGGTCGGAGCGCTCGGCGGAGCTGTCGGCGGCCACCAGCGCGCGACTGCGCCGTCAGCGCGACGCCGGGCGGTTGCGCGAAGACGTACCCGGCGAGGTGCTGCAGACCTACCTGGACCTGGTGCTCGACGGCCTGGTCGCCCGGCTGGCCAGCGGCGACGATCCCGAACAGCTCGGCGCGGTGCTGGACCTCGTGGAACAGTCGGTGCGCGGCGTCAGGCCAGCTCGATGAGCTCCTGATAGTCCGACGACCAGTGGTCTTCGGTGCCGTCGGGCAGCAGCACCACCCGCTGCGGTTCCAGTGCCTCGGCCGCACCTGGATCGTGGGTGACCAGGACCACGGCCCCGGTGTAGCTGCGCAGCGCGTCGAGCACCTGCTCGCGCGAGGCCGGGTCGAGGTTGTTGGTGGGCTCGTCGAGCAGCAGCACGTTGGCCGTCGAGGCGACCAGCCCGGCCAGGGCCAGTCGGGTCTTCTCGCCGCCGCTCAAAGTGCCGGCGGGCTGGTCGAGCTGCGGGCCGGTGAACATGAACGCGCCCAGCAGCCCGCGCAGGTCCTGCTCGCCGGTGTCCGGCGCGGCGTGCCGGATGTTCTCCCAGACGGTGGCGTCGTTGTCCAGGGTGTCGTGTTCCTGGGCGAAATAGCCGATCTTGCAACCGTGACCGGGTTCCAGCCGGCCGGCGTCGGGTGACTCGGCACCGGCCAGCACCCGCAGCAACGTCGTCTTACCGGCACCGTTGAGACCCAGCACCACCACCCGGGAACCGCGGTCGATGGCCAGGTCGACGCCGGTGAACACCTCCAGCGAGCCGTAGGTCTTGGTCAGTCCCTTGGCCATCAGCGGGGTCTTGCCACACGCGGCCGGGGTGGGGAACCTGATCTTGGCGACCTTGTCGGCGACCCGCTCGGCGTCCAGTTCGGCGATCATCCGTTCGGCGCGGCGCAGCATGTTCTGGGCGGCGACGGCCTTGGTCGCCTTGGCGCCCATCTTGGCGGCCTGGGCACGCAGTGCCCCGGCCTTCTTCTCGGCGTTGGCGCGTTCCCGGCGCCGGCGCTGCTCGTCGGTGGCACGGGCGTCGAGGTACTTGTGCCAACCCATGTTGTAGACGTCGGCCTCGCCCCGGACGGCGTCGAGGAACCACACCCGGTTGACCACATCGGCCAGCAGTTCGACGTCGTGGCTGATCACCACCAGTCCCCCGCTGTGGTTGCGCAGGAAGTCCCGCAGCCAGCCGATCGAGTCGGCGTCGAGGTGGTTGGTCGGCTCGTCGAGCAGCAGCGTGGTGGCGCCACCGGCCACCCCGGATTCCGAGGCGGCGAACAGGATCCGGGCCAGCTCCACTCGGCGGCGCTGGCCGCCCGAGAGCGTCCGCAGCGGCTGGGTGAGCACCCGATCCGGCAGCCCCAGGCTGGCGCAGATCCGCCCGGCCTCGCTTTCGGCGGCATACCCGCCGAGTGCGGAGAACTGCTCCTCCAGCTGCCCGTACCGGCGGATGGCCTTGTCCCGGGCCGCTTCGTCGGCGACCTCGGCCATCAGCGTCTGCTGTTTCTCCAGGTCGGCGAGCAGGGTGTCCAAGCCGCGCGCCGAGAGCACCCGGTCGCGGGCCAGCACGTCGAGGTCGCCCTCGCGGGGATCCTGCGGCAGGTAGCCCACCTCGCCGGTGCGGATGATGGTGCCGGCGTACGGCTCGCCCTCGCCGGCCAGGATCCGCATGGTGGTGGTCTTACCGGCGCCGTTGCGCCCGACCAGCCCGATCCGGTCGCCGGGCTGTACCCGCAGCGCCGGGCCCTCGGCGGCCAACAGCGTGCGCGCGCCGGCGCGGACCTCCAGGTCCGTCGCGGTAATCAACGGTAGGGCTCCATTACTTGTCGTCGGTGAAGACCGGTGCCCGGCCCTCGGCGCGCGCGGCGACCGCTTCCTCGAAGTTTGCGGTGAGCAGGCGCACGTAGAGCTGGCCCAGACCCTCGGCCTGCATATGTGCCTCCAGGCTACCGGCGTCCAGCCCCGACCATAAAGTTCGCTTGGTCAGTTCCACACCGGGCCGGGAGAACGCGGCGATGCGCTCCCCCATTGTGACGCACGCGCCGATCAGCTCCTCGCCCGGCACCACCCGCGACACCAGGCCGATGCGCTCGGCCTCGGCGGCGTCCACGTCGCGTCCGGTCAGCATCATCTCGAAGGCTCGGCTCGATCCGACGGCCCGCGGCAGCAGGTAACTCAACCCCAGTTCGCTGGCGGTCAGCCCGTTGTTGATGCCGGCGGCGCGGAAGTACGCCTCGGTGGACGCGAGCCGGATGTCGCAGGCCAGCGCCAGGCACAGCCCGCCGCCGATCGCCGCACCGTTGACCGCGGCGATCACCGGTTGGTGCAGCCGGCGCAGCCCCAGGATGACGTCGTCGAGGATCTCCATGGTGCGCAACCCGAATGTCGGGCGGGTGAGGCCCTGCACGTGCGGGACCGCGCCGGCGGACTTGTGGTCGGCGCCCGAGGAGAAGCCCCGCCCGGCCCCGGTCAGGATCACCGCGCGGACGTCGTTGTGGTCGCCGATGTCGCGAAGTACGTCGCGCAGCGGCAGCATCACGTCGAACGCCATGGAGTTCATCCGCTCCGGGCGGTTCAGGGTGATCCGGGCGACGCCGTCACCGGGCCGGTCGACGACGACGAATTCAGAGGCCGATGCGCTGGTCACCGACCCACGGTAGCGTGCCCTATTCGGACTGCTGCGCCGCGATGGCGGCGTCGATGTCGAACTCCTTGACCTTGGCGATCAGGTCCTCCAGTGCCGCAGGCGGCAGGGCGCCGGCCTGGTTGAACACCAGCTTGCCCTTCTTGAATGCCATCAGGGTCGGGATCGAACGGATCTGCGCAGCCGCGGCGAGCTGCTGCTCGGCCTCGGTGTCGACCTTGGCGAACACCACATCGGGGTGCGCCTCGGACGCCTTGGTGAAGGTGGGCGCGAAGGCACGGCACGGACCGCACCAGGATGCCCAGAAGTCCACCAGCACGATGTCGTTGCCGCTGACCAGGTCGTCGAACTCGGCCGCGGTGATGTCTTTGGTAGCCACGTCTCTCCTAACACCGACGGGAACGGCGTTGTTCCCTCGACAACTATACCCCTTGGGGTATATGCACGGCTCAGGGATCCGCCGGCGGCGACCAGCGCAGCCCCGGATAGCGGGCGAATCCACGGTCGGTGGTGATCAGGGTCGCATCGTTTTCCAGCGCGAGCGCCGCATGAAATGCGTCCGGCACGATATTCGCGGTGGCATTCGTCCGCCGGCACAGCTCATCGAAAATCTGCCAGTGCCGCGGCCCCGGGCGCAGCGGCACCGCCGCCGGTGCCGCACGCAGCGCCGCGCAGAAATCCAGCACCGCCGCCGTCGAACTCGGCTGCACATAGACACGATGATTGGTCGCCAGTCGAACCACGCCGGAGAGCACCTGCTCACTGACGCCGACCGGTTCGGCCCCGGTCATCGCGGCGTACAACCAGTCGGCGTAGTCGTCATGCCGCACGCTGTCCCGGCGGAACGCGTACAGCAGAACGTTAACGTCGGGGCAGATCATTGCGCGGACACGACGTTGTCCCCCAGCAGCTCGGCGAGTGCTTCCTTGTCCTCCAGGTTGACCCCGGGCCGCAGACCCCCCGCGCCGTCGGTCGGAAAGGCCCAGTCGACCCGGGCCGGCGACTCGCCCTGGCGCGCCAGCAACGTTCGCAGCGCATCATTGACGACCGCGCTCAGCGACCTGTTTCCCCGCGCCGCGAGGACCTTGGCCTCGGCCAGCAGCTCGGCGGGAATGTCCACGGTGGTCCGCACGCCACCACGCTACACCTGCGCATCATCGGTGTGCATCATGATGCACACCCGATCAGGACACCCGCGTCACAGTGAACGTCGCGATCTGTTCGAATTTCATATTGCACGCCCGGCAGTTGCAGTCGCCCTGCAGATTGTTCGTCACCGTGCCGTTCAGGTTCGTGGTGTCCCACTTGAACTCCGTGGTCTGGACCCGGTACGACCTGTCGTCAGGGGCCCGGTATTCACTCGGCCGCCGCACAGCGAACAACCAGGACCGGCCATCCTTGTCGTATCGCAGGTCGAGGCTGATCGTTGACCCGTCCCACGCGGTTCCACCGATGTCCGAGGCTCCGTCTTGCGTGATCGAGTAGCCGGTGGTGTGCCAGGTCTTCGATTCGCCGTTGTCGAAGGTCACCTGATAGGTGCCCGCTCGGCCGCCGCAGCAACGACGGCAAATGTCCTGTTGGCGATCATGGTGGCCCCGTTGCCTTTACGCCATGCTCGCGTTGTTCCGGCGCCTGCACAACGCCGCGTTCCGCTGTGCGGAACCAGAGCCAGACGGTGAACCCCAGGGCGCGCAGCTGCTCACGACCGTCATCGATTGGCGAGGTCCGCACCGCGGCACCGGCCCGATGCGGACCGAGTTGTTGAAGGTCGAGGCTGCCGGGGCGCGCCGGTCGGCGCGTCGTTGGCGTGGCCTCTTTGCCCAAGGCCAGTGGTGTGGCCGGTCCAGTTCGGCCGCGAAGCCGCTGAGCAGCTACCGAAGATAGCGGATGAGCACCCGGTGATCGGCTGGGACCCGACGCCCAGCCCTGTCGGACCGACAACCTATGGTCGTCCGGAGAATTGCCCACCAGCGACGGACCAGGGGAACCGCATGGCCAAACCGACAGTCATTATCGATCTCTCCCCGGTCGTACGCCATCATGACAAAAATGACTGGCGGCGCGTCGAGATGGTCTTGACGGCGTGGCGCGAGCAGGTGGATCCGGCAGCCGTCTTTTACGGGGTCGCCGACAACAGCCTATGGCACAATATGGACGACCACGGAAGACGAAGCCTCAACGATTGGAAGAAGGCGGGGCGAGCTAGGTCCGTCCGCTGGGCAGATCCCGAGATCCTCGAACTCGCCACCCAACACCCGGACGCCATTGTCATCACCACCGACCTCTTCCGAGATCACCGACGCAACTACCCCTGGCTTCAGGGGACCAAGCGCATGATGCAACCGGTGATCAACGGCAAGACCGTGGCGTTCGAGCAACTCGACTATTCTCCCATCCCCGACCACGAGGTTTCGCTGCGGATCGAGGAGGCGGACCTCAAACCGAAGGGCATCAATAACCCCCAGGCACGCCAGGCGCTCCGCTTCGAATGGTCATGCACAAACCCGGCTTGCGTATGGGGAAAGGCAACCCTCATCGATGCCGATCCCGCATACACCGACGGAAAAGTTTTATGCCCAGAATGCCGGACCCTCGCAAGAAAGGTCGGGGCATGCGAGGACACGCGCGAAATCGTGTTCCTACTTGACGACGATGAACCCGACCGAATTCCCATCGCTGAGGGAACCGCACTCGTGGTCGGCCGTGGACGCGGCGCATCAAGATATGACGTCCGGACTGTCCTAGACGAGGAGCACTATGCGTTGGTCAGCCGAGAGCACCTGCGAATCACAAATGAATCGGGACGACTGCGCGTCGAGGACCTCGGATCACGAAACGGGACGTCGCTGATTCGTGAGGACGGGAGAGAGTTCGCCCTCCCATCGGGTGAGATTCAAAGGCTCGAGAAGTCCGACCGGTTAAGCCTCGCCGGTGGCGCGCTCCAAATCAGAATGTCCGGGCGGAGACGTGCCCGTGGCCGCTACGAACCTGATCTCACGACGCCACCATCGCCACTCAATGAGAGGAACTAATCCCCGATGTCTCTACTGGACGCGTTCGAACCGGTTGCATCACGCACCCTGCCCGTCGTCTTGCTGCTCGACACGAGCGGCAGCATGCTGGAGGACGACAAAATCGATGTGCTCAATGACAGCGTGACCGAGATGATCGAAGCGCTTACCGAGGTTGATGCCGGCCACGGCTACATCACCTTGAGCATTATTACCTTCGGCGGCGATTCGGCGGAGCTGGTCACAAACAATGTTCCCGTCGCCGACATTGAGTATTCGTCACTCAAGGCCCGTGGACGGACCCCCATGGGTTCCGCGCTGCGCATTGCCCGTGAACTGATCGAAGAATTCCCCTCTCGCTCCTTTCTGCCTACCGTCGCCCTCGTTTCGGACGGGATTCCCACCGACCCGAGTTGGGAACCGGAGCTGGATCAGCTGTTGACAAGCAAACGCGGCCAGAAGGCCAGTCGGTTCGCCTTGGCGGTTGGGGCAGACGCAGACCGGGACCTGCTCGCGCAGTTCACCGGCGGTGAAGTACACAACGCCAGCGAAGCGGCCGAGATCCGGAAGTTCCTCCAGTTCGTGACAATGACCATCACCCAAGCCACACTCTCGGTCTTCGCCCCCGACGTACCCGCCGAGGCCGATTCGCCACAGTCGATCCTTCGGCTACAGAGTGACGATGCCTTCTGAACCGAGGCGCGTTACCGATGATGCCGGAGTCGAGTTCACCCTGGGTGCCCAGATTGGAAGAGGTAACCAAGGCGCCGTCTACCGCGTAGCTGGCTACCCCGAATACGCGATCAAGCTGGTCGATCGGCCGACAGACCTTGACCGAATTTCTGCGGTACGACGACTGCCTCTCGACGGCCTCCCCGTCGCGGCTCCGCTCACGTTGATTCAGAATGGCGGAACTGGCTACCTCATGCGGTTGGCCAGCGACATGACTCCGATTCGGGAGCCATACCTTCCACGAGTGTTCGGCCCTCGCGAAACCAAAGCGGCGTGGTACGCGAGCACGGGCGGCCTCAAGCGCCGACTCGCGATCGCCGCCAACATGGCGGGCAGTATCGCGGCCCTCCACGAGCGCGGACTCGCGTACGTCGATCTCAATCCGAACAATGTCATGGTTTCCAACGACCTCGCCCGGACCGAAACGTGGCTGATCGACGCTGATAACCTCACGTCGCGGGTCAATCCGAAGTGGGATATCCACGGGTTCCCCGGATACCTGGCACCCGAACGCGCAAGGCGGCGTGACAGCCCACCCTCAACGTTGGCGGATACGTACATCCTCGCCATCCACGTGTTCCGGATGCTGGTCATGCAGCACCCACTCGAGGGAGTCGCTGCCAACGACGTCGACGGTGACACAGCGCGACAGCTGATGGATCGTGGCGAGCTACCGTACGTCGCAGATCCTCAGAATCTTTCAAATCATCTTTCGCCGCAAAGCTTTCCCGCCGGCCTCTTTCCCCTGGTGATGAGCGGACGCATGCGCAAGATCGCCGAACAGACCTTCGTCGCAGGTCGACTAGACCCGACGAAGCGGCCTGGGTCGGCACGGTGGCGCGAGGTGCTCTTCAACGCGCTAGACAATGTGATCGACTGCCCGAGCGATTGCGGATGGACCTACTTCAGACTCCAAGCGAAGTGTCCGAGCTGTGGAACTTCCACCGAGTCCACAACGATGATCACCGTCTATCCCGCCGCAGAGGAGCTGTCTCTACCGGCTCGCAACTCGTTCGTAGCCAGTCAGACTCTGGACACCGCGGTGCTGCCTCGCCACCTCTGGGGACATTACGACCAACCCGATCCCGTCGTGGTCTTCCGACCCGGCTCACGCGGATTCGAAGTCAACGCGCAAGACGAGGCTCGGGTTGTCGATGACTCCGGCAAGAGCGTCAACAGGATTCCAAAACCGACCGGCGACACCTTCTATCGGCTTCGACTCGATGCCGCCGGCCGCCCATCCCGATTCCTTGCAGTCCGCTCGGTGCAGCCAGCATGAAACTGAGCCAGATCGCGTACGCCGGTGAGCGGATCCTGAAACTCATACCAGTAGGGACCGTTGACCTTCAGGCAGGAAAGCCCGTCCGGCTCGAAATGTCGCCGGCAGGCGTCACACTCCGCATCGATTCCCATGTGGCGCTCTGCGAACGCCCGCCCGCCTTCGACGTTGAATGGCTCGAACTTGCCGTTAGCGGCGGCGCCTACATCGCCGAGTTGGTCACAGCCGGACCCGCTGGGGATGATGGGCCGCAAATACTCGTGCGTGTCCTGACCTTCGATGGATCCGAAAGTTGGCCAGACGGACGGATGCTTGGTGTCGACGACACCACCGTTGAGGACGCGAATCGATTCCGCGGCCGCAAGGATAGATCTGGACAAGTCATCGAATGGCTGGCCCGCGAGTTGGTGCTCGACAGCGGGGAACCACTCGCGGTGCTTGCGACAGGCAGCGGGCAGCTTAATGACAACGCCTTCCGCATCGTCGGCGCGACAATCGTCGCCGACATCCGCATGATGGACGACCGCCTCATCATCTCGCGCATTACCCAACGCTCCCGGATAGCGGACCAAGGACTCGTCCTACTCCGAGCGAAGATCACCGTTGTCGATGCCACCCGAATGGGTCGGTTAAGCGTCACCGATAAGCAGGAGATCCGACGGCTCGCCGAGGCCGACAACGCCTACCTTGCGATCTGGGAGGAATACAACAGGCTGGAGCGCGAGGCAGCGCGGGAGGCTGCGAGAGATATTGGCTGGGCGAATTACGACCGCTTCCACGTCCGCGCCGACGGCACACTCGAATTCGAACTGGTTCAAGACGTACGGTCTGACGCTCTACGCGCGCGGATCGACAAGGAAACTGTCGGACTCGAAGCAGGAACCGGCGTTGCGTTCAAGGACGACGACTCCCGCACCGGGGTCATCGGCGACGCACGGTTGACCACGCGGGGGACCGTATGGCTTCGTCCCGACAAGAGCTACGAGCATGGCGCTCTGCCGACCCGCGGGTCATTGTCGGGGGCATACACCTTGGACAAGATTCGAATTAGCCGACGAGAGAGTGCAAAAGAGCAGATCGCCCGAGGCGAATCCGGCCCCGCTCGACAATTGGGTCTGATCCTCAGCGACCAATCCCCGGACCCGGTTGGTCGGGTACGACGGCATGATCCGTTGTCCACTCGCGTCCGAGCCATCTTGGGTGGCGAGCCAACCGACGCCCAGGTGGAAGCCATTGATCTGGCGGTCAATTCGCGGGATGTAGTGCTGGTCCAGGGCCCACCGGGTACGGGAAAGACCCGAGTGATCGCAGCGATCCAGGCGCGCCTCGCAGAACTCAACAAGGACGCACCAGCGCTCAACAAGCGGGTGTTGTTGACCAGCTATCAGCATGACGCGGTCGACAACCTCGTACTCGCTGCGGATGACGGCAACCTGCCACCGGTCAAACTGGGCAGCGCCGGCAGGGCTGAGGACGACACCCACTTGGTGGCCTGGACAAACGATCTTCAGGAACGGCTCAACAAACGTTACGAGAATGTCGAGCCAAATCAAGCCGTACGAGCTCGCCGAGCCTTGATTGATCGGGCAACTGCATACCGCGCTCAACCCTTTGATGTCCGCAGCACCGTAGACCTTCTGGAGTGGGTGGCGGGCCAACTACATCTGGTCGGCAGCAGCATTGCCTATGAAGCGGGAAAGCTGGCCACCACCCTCAATCGAGACCTTGGGGCAGACGCCGGGCCACGGGCGAATGCGTTGGTCACGACGCTCGCAAGGCGCTTGAGGTCGACACCGGAGGGCTATGCCGACGATGGGGCGCATACGGCTCGGAAGGCCTGGCAGTCACCGGCGCTGGCCGAGTTACTTTCGGACCGCGAGATCGAGTTGCTTGAAGCCGCGGCCCAAGGGGAGGAAGCCACCCAGGCGGCTCAGGACCTCGGCGAAATCAAGCGCGTCATACTTGACCGACTGCTTGATTCACGGGCACGAACCAGTGTTGTCGCGACCATGCCGGCGGTCGAAGCGCTCCTGGAGCGGGCCTTGCGCACCGCCGACATCGAAGTAGAATTATCAAGCAGTGCAATCGATTTGGCAGTCGAACAGTTCTGGGACGCCGTCGAACACCAACCCGACGCTGTTCGAGAATCGCTCCAGGCGCATACCCGCGCGCTCGCCGCAACATGTCAACAATCGGTCTCGGGCGCAGTGCGCGCCGCTCAAACGGTCCCCTTCGACACGGTCATCGTTGATGAGGCTGCCCGCGCAAATCCCCTCGACTTGTTGGTGCCTTTGAGCATGGCTCGTGAGCGGGTCGTCCTTGTGGGAGACCACCGCCAACTCCCCCAGCTCCTCGATGACAGCCTGGTCCCCAAGCTGTCCGCCAGGCACGATCAATCCGTGGTTTCCACTGTGCTCAACCGGTCGATGTTCGAGCGGCTATTCGTTAAGCTACGCGAAGCCGAGCGTGTTGACGGGACCAAACGAGTCATCACACTGGACCAGCAGTTCAGAATGCACCCGATCCTTGGCTCCTTCCTCAACGAGCAGTTCTACGCGCCATTTGGCGAACATCTCGGCAACGGCAACCCGGATAGCTCGACATTCGTTCACGGTCTGGAGCGTTACGGCGCTTCGGCATGCGGATGGATCGACGTACCCGCCAGTCGGGGGCCTGAACAACCAGCCGGGACTAGCATCCACCGCTTACCCGAAGCGCAGGTGATCGCCCAGGAGTTGAGCATCGCGCTCAGAGCATCGGACGAACTCACCTTCGGCGTCATCACCTTCTACTCAGGCCAGCGCGACGCAATCTGGAAAGCCTTGAGCGACGCGGGACTTGCATCGAGACGTGACAGGAACTTCGAACTCAACCCGTCAGTCCCGTGGCTTCACACTTGGCAAGGCCTGCCACGCGTCCGCATCGGCTCGGTTGACGCGTTCCAGGGGCGCGAGTTCGATGTTGCCTTCCTCTCCACTACCCGCTCAAGCAAACCGAGCCGTCGGAACAGGTTCGGGTTCCTCGTCCTGCCCAACCGACTGTGCGTTGCGATGAGCCGTCAGCGCAAGCTGCTCATCGTGGTTGGCGATGCGGCTCAAATAACATCCCCGGAAGGGCGCGAAGCAGTTCCGGCGCTCGCCGCTTTCTACGACTTGACGGGAGGACTGCATGGCTTTCGACGCGAGGCATGACCTCCCTACTTACACACTCGCAGAGCTCCCGCCTGATGCGCGGCACGTCGTGCTCACCCCGGCCGTTCGATGGCGTGTCATCGTTGAAGTAGTCCGCAAAATTGAACACGATGTCATCCTCGATGCCGTGCTCCGGATCTGGGCGGCAGGTGAAACATCGCCGACGAGGATCGCTGATCTCCTCCAACTGCCTGAAGACCTGGTGCGGCACTTGCTCGCTCAAGCCGCGATGACACGAATGCGTGTAACCCAAGGCGGCCAACTCGAAGCCAGTTCATCCGAGGTCGCCTGGGTCTACCGCGACGTTGCGACCGGAGAGCTGTGGCCACACCCTGCAAAAGAGGTGCCCCCGCTGCCACTTCGCTTCAAGTCCACCTATCGGGCCGAGTTCGATCGCGGCACCGCTGGCCGGCCGATCCGCGTGGAGTGTCTACTCCTGGGCACCAAAGAGGCCACTGCAGCGGATCCGACGAGCGTCGAGCTTGCCCGGTTCAGCCGCACGACGGGCGACGTCAACCAGCGGACCGCACTCGTGAGCTCCGGGGAACGCTGCATGGTGGCTAGCCCAGTGTTAGGGCTCGCTGATGGGTACGCGATCGCGACAACTCGCGGAGTACCTCATTTGAGCCTGACCCAGCTACTCGGCGAGTTGATGCGCGAAAAGGAGTCGGCCAGAAGGTGGCTGGCCAACGTGCCCAGATCTCCTGTTTCCCCCGATGAGAGTTTGCCGCTATGTCAGGCTGCTGACGAACTTCGGGATCTCGCAGCAGGCCATCAAACACCCGGCCCAGCGATCTTTCTCAGTCATATCGAGTTGTGTCTCAGCCGCTTTGTTGACCAGTTTCAGTATCTCTACGGCGTCCGTCCTCGCGAAATTCTGGACATTGCTGCGGCCACAGCCACGAGCGAGCGTGCCGGTCTAAGCCACGAATTGGCGAGGGCCATGGCGCAGTCCCACCGCGGAACGGTCGGACAGAAATTACTGCGCCTACTTCTGGCTGAACCCGACAGCGGTCAGCCGTTCTTGCGTGATCTCGTTGAAGCCGTCACCGACCTCGCCGTCGTCTCGGCGAAGCCCGAGATGTCTTCAGCCATGGAAAGACTCGTCGACAAGACGATTGAACTGTGCGATCGCCTCTTGATCGCCTCGGAAGGTGCAGATGTCGAACAAGCAGGGTAGGGGCCGCGCGACGGCAAAGGACCAGGACCTGAACAAGATTGCCGATGTAGAGGCGGGCATTGCAGCATCCGAGGTTCCCGTGGACGTCTCGCTGGACGACGAACCGATCGACGTTCCAGATTCCGAGATCGGCAACCCAACCCAACTGCGGAACCTATGGATCAAGGTCAAGGAGCGGGAGCGCCTGTGGACGAAAGCTCGCGAGAAGGCTGAGAGCGAGACGAAGGCGCTCCAGAACGAGCGGGCGGCCTTGGATGCGGACCGATCGGCCCTCACCGAGCGACTCGACACGTTGGAGGCCCGCGCGGCCGATCTCGCGCGAGCAGAACTGGACATCGAAGCGCAGCGGTCATCCGCGAAAGCTGGCTTCTTGTCAGATCTGCGCGCTCTGACAGAGGATGCAGTCAAGCGCCGTGATGCGATACTCGCCGAAGCGGCACGGCTAGAAGATGATGCGCGACTCCAGGCTCAATCCATCGTCGCCGCCGCCCAGGACGAATTGGATTCTGAACGGGCGGAACTCGCGGCAGAACGGTCTGCGCTGCGCCGAGATCAGGCCGCGTTGCAGGCTAGCCGGGGTAAGTTAGAAGACGACCTGGCGTTCGCCGAAAACAAGGCCGCGGTGCTTAAAGAACGTTACGAGCATCGCCTCGAAATCCAGGTCACTCATGCCAACGAAAAGCTCAATGAGCAGCGCGAAATCCTTAACTTGGAACGTCGGCAGCGGGAGCAACGGGAAAGCGAACTTCGATCGCTGCGGGCTCAACTCGCGCTACACGGCGAGGATCCGGAGGCCGCCAAGCAGCGCGCCGACGAGCTTGGCCAGGAAGTCAAGAAACTGCGTGATGAGCTCTCTCGACGGCCACCTGCCGATGAAGTCGCCGAACTTCGGGAGAGGGCCAGGGCTCTCAGTGAGGCACAGAGCGAAGCTGTGCACTGGCGTCAACGACACGATCAGATCGATCGTCAACTCCGCTATCAACTGACGAACGTAGGCGAGCTCGAGGTCCTTCGCGACGAACGCGACGCGCTAGCCGCCCAGCGCGAAACGCTGAAGCAGGCCATCGCACAGCAACGTGCTGACTGGGAGGAACTGCAAGCCACAGAGAATGCCAAGGAACCGTTCCCCGCATGTTCGGCTTACGACCGTGACCCCGAGTTGGCCAGATCAATTGAGACGCGTGACATCGATTCACTCGCTGATCTGGTCAAAGAAGTCCGCAACCGCATGGCCACGGACTCACCGACTCCGTTCTACTACTCGGACTCGGATGTTCGGCTCTTTCTCGCCGGCCTCGCGTCAAGCCGGCTGCACCTGCTGCAAGGCATCTCGGGAACGGGAAAGACCAGCCTCCCACGCGAGTTCTTCAGGGCACTGAACGCCGGCCTAAGCTCGGCACAAATCGTTGAGGTCCAAGCCGGCTGGCGCGACAAGGATGACCTGTTCGGCTTCTACAACGCGTTCGAAAAACGCTTCGCCGAAAGTGAATTCACCAAGGCTCTATACCGGGCTTTGCTCCCAGCGAACGCTGATCGGCCTATGGTCATCGTGTTGGACGAGATGAACCTTGCCCACCCAGAGCAGTACTTCGGCACCATGTTGTCGGTCTTGGAGAATGCCGTCACCGAAACTGGCTACGTCGACCTACTGACGAGTGAAGTTCCTGGATTACCTAAGAAGTTTGACGGTTCGCGACTGCCGCTACCGCGGAATGTGTGGTTTGTCGGGACCGCTAACCACGACGAGACCACCGTTGCCTTCGCCGATAAGACGTACGACCGAGCCCATGTCCAAGAACTCCCCTCGCGCCACGAAGTCTTCCAAGCCCGCCGGCAGGGGGTGGCCGATCCGATCTCATTCAACGAACTCGAAAAGGCCTTCGCTACGGCGTCACAAGATCTCCGCGAGGAGGCCAATCATGCCCGGACATTTCTGCATCATAACCTTCACGACCAGTTCGCTCGGTTTGGTGTCGGCTGGGGCAACCGATTGGAGCGACAGGTCGACCGATTCGTTCCCGTAGTCCTGCAGGCTGGCGGCAGTTTCACCGAAGCTCTCGATCACCTCGTCGCCACCAAACTCGTTCGCAAGCTTGAGGATCGCTTCGGCATCCGTCCGGACGATCTTGAGCAGTTGGCTGACGACATCGAGAGGCTGTGGAAACTCGACAACGAATCTCCGAAGAAGACAACGGAACGTATCCGCAAGGAGGCCACTCGACTTCACGGTGGTTTCGGAACGTGATTGAACCGCACGACCGGCTCACCGGCGATCTCGGATGTCCGGCCAGCGGGTGGACGGGCCGATGGGCCCAAAGCGCCGAACATCTGCTTGATCCAACGGGGGGCAGTACTAACCGCGACACCGCCTCGTCAGATGACCTCGAGGCGGTCACCTCACTGGGAGACCGGCTCGCTGACGCGGTTCAATCGAGGTCTTGGCTTGAGCTTTTGTCCGTACCGCTGTTGGCCAGACACGACGCTGACGCGCTCGGACTCGAGAAGCGTGAATGCGTCCTCGAGGACAACCTCGCGTCGATTGCACGCATCTGCGAACGGTTTGTCACGCGCCTCAGCGAACGGTCGGAGTTGCTGCCAGTTTCCCGAGTCCAACGGCCCGCACGACGGGCTCTTGAGTGGATGTCGGCGCACACTGAGGACTGGGCCGCACGAACCCTATCCGGGCCCGTGCCACGGCGTGCACTCGCGGTCACTCGCGATCACAATCCAGACCTGTACGAGAACCGGATGGTGACCGAACTAATTCATCCAATTCTGTCATCGGCGCTGACGAGTCGAATTCGCCAACTTCGTAGGCTCACTTCCGATCTCGCTGACCTGGAGCGGGCAAAGGATGAGGGGACACACAGGCGGAAGCATCGCCTGTACTCGTTCTGGGGCGCGGACGCTGCCCGAGCGACCGACACGTCGAAACGTGCGGAAGTCGCCATCGCGAAGCTGGAGGCAATGTCCGCCAGAGTCCAGTCCCTGCGCGGGAGCACGCTCGGCGCGGCGTTGCGTGGACGGCGGACTGGACAGCGAAGTCTGCGGATCACCAACGTCATCGCCAACGATCGCCACTACCGCGCCGCCGGACTCGTGTGGCGGGAATACGAACGCGAACCGGACGGCGACAAATCGCCAGATGAACGCAGGGTGGGTTATCGCTCGCGTCACCACGCATTCGACAATTACGCACTAGGCCTCGTCATTCGAGCACTCGATAACCTTGGGTATGAACCTATCGAAGACGAGCTACCTGCCGGCGGTATACCGCTGGCCGTTCACGGCCCCTGGGGCAATGCGGACGTTTTGCGTAACCGTGACGGATCCATCGTCCTGTCCAGTCACGGCACAAGCACCCGATTCGTGCCGCTCACCGACCTGGTAGGGCCAGATGACGACGGCCCCGCAATTGCCACGCGCTGGGAATCCGTCACGAACACCGTCACAGTCCCCACGGTGGTGCTGTATCTGGCGTCCAGTGCCGCGATTCGGACACTTCCACCCCAAGTCGCCCACTCGATGATGTCCGCGGGCCGCGACGGCGGCACTGGCGGAGTTCTTGTCTCAGGCGTGCCAGTTTCACCGCTCGAAACGACCAGTCTCGAACGCGTTGCCCGGGCGGTTGCCATCGCTGTCCAGTCGCCTGCCCTGCAGGACTATCCGCGTGAGATTCGGCCTGGAGGTGAGCCGGTGCCGAAGCGGTTGATCGGATACCTACTCGGCGCCGAGCGCCCTCAACGAGGACTCAGCCCGCTGTTCCACAGCGCCGGCCCCGACTCAATAGCTGTGCGGCGGCTGTTGACACCCAGCGAACGAACTGCGCTCAGTATTGAGGTTCGTCAGTTGGTAGATCGAACGAAGTCACCCGGGTGGGAAAGAGATTTCGCTGAGGCCATCGGCCAGCTCGGCTTGGCGATCGAGGATGCGGCAGAATCCCTTGCCCCGCTGTTCAACTGCCCCCTTTGTCGACAACCCGCGGACACGTCGGAGGTAAGACGCGAAGGAGATGTCTTCGCCGTCACTTGCCGGTCGTGCGGGTGCCGATGGGGACTTGAGCGTTGCGGCAACTGCGCATCGCGTATCCCCATGGTCGAGCCAGAGCGGGACGTAAGAAGTCCTGAGGTCTTCGGTCCGGGGTGGGTCGAACGGATCTACGGTCAGGATGCGCTCGCATCACCGTGCTGGGCCCGAATGGTTCCCGGGAGGTATGTTTGCACTGAGTGCGGCTCATGTCCTGAATCGGGCACTAGCAGCGCAGCGTGCGTACGTTGCACCCCCACCGGATAGCTCTGCGGCTCGGTTACGGATTGATCGCCTGCGACGTCTGTTCGCCGACCTCCCATAACTTTTCGGGGTCGAGGCCCGATACCGGACTCCGCGGCGCCGAGCCGGTGTGGTCTTGACCCAGCATCGAGGCCAGTTCCGCGAAGCCGGGATGGCCGGTGACCTCCTTGAAGTTGCTCTTCCAGCAGCCGGCGATCATCAGCTGCCCGGAGTCACTGATCTTGAACTTGTAGGGCGGGTGCCTCCGCATGAACGGGTAGACTGAGCCTCCCCAGTTTGAGTGGACACCTGAGATAGCGGGGCGCGAGGTCCTGCTGGAAGGATGTCGGGATGTCTCGGACTCGTCGGTCGTTTACGCCG
>WBZQ01000310.1_pt1 | contig 41862 bp, 51 predicted proteins | sample 5204251 | NCBI WGS metagenome assembly WBZQ01 (sample SAMN12412402, study PRJNA552823) | activated sludge metagenome | isolation source: activated sludge from nitrification reactor of wastewater treatment plant... | place: USA: Virginia | collected 2017-09 | reverse complement strand
AGGGACACCGTCCTTGGACAGCCACCACGCGCGAGCGGTATGTCCATAGGAATGTTGGGTGCGCCGCTCGACGGTGATCATGTCAAGGATTCTACCGCCCGAAGCATCATCAAAAGCGGAAACACCGCTCCATGTCACGTTCATGAAGTACTCCCTCTCCTCGCGGCTGGCACCTTGGACAGCATCAGCAAAACTTCAGCATGGTCGTCCCCATTGTGCGACACGGATCGCATCCAGCTGAACGTCATCGGGGAAATGCGGGAAATTCTGGACGCCTGCGACAATCTCTCTGATTTGAAGAAAGCCATCAGAAACTCCAACCCTGTAGGGAACTCCGACACCGTCCAGGAGCTGCGCGCACACGTGGAGAGTCTCACAAAACTCTACGACTCTGGCGTTTCCACAGTTATGCGCAGGATCGCCGCGCTGCGGGTGTACCTATCTCGTACTCAGGTTCTGAGCATCACTATCGACAATATCGCACGGGTGGACAGGCTTATAGCCGCGTCGGACACCGCGTCCGTGGTCGGCTATATCGTCAAGGGTCAGACCGCTATCGAGTCGGTGTCCGACATGAACGAGAGCCTGGAAATCCTACGTAAGCGCATGAGCGGGGAACTGGAGTCTATCCACACCTACGCGCTCGACAACCGTCTTCGTCTCGTGTCCTGATAGGAACAGTTGCGCGCTCCCTTATCAGTGTGTTACACTAGCCTTAACACTACTTGATAGGAGACCAGCGCCATGAGCAATTTCACCGTCGTTGTCGATAAGGACATCTTCGACGTGACCGACCCTGACCACACCGTCATCGCACATGGTGTCAACCGCTTCGGCGTGATGGGCGGGTTCGCCGCGCTCATCGACAAGAATTTCCCCGAGGACGCGCAGTTCTACCGCGACATGTGCCCGTTCACGCCGGAAGACCTGGCAACGACCTCGCGCGAGGACGCGGAAGCCGACGAGTTTGATGACGACGGTCTCCCGAAATTGAACCTCGCTCGTGCCGTCCTTTCCCGTCTCAGCGACGGTCCCACCATCGCCCACGCATGCACCCAGGCGTTTCCGGGAACGGACGCCCGTGAAGACGCTTTGTGGCGCACAGTTCACGCGCTGGTCACGAACCGCAACGCTGATCGTGACTTCCGAGCGGAAATTCGAGTTCCCCTCATCGGCGGGGGTATCGGTGGGATTGATCCGATCAAGGCTGCAAGAATCATCCGCCACGCCGCCAACGCACCGTGGGGCGTTAATCCCGTCACCTTGTACCTGCGCAGTGATGACCCGTCCACTTCCGAGGTTCTGGAATACCTGGAAGTGAACGGTGCCTGATGGTCACTTTGTCCGTGATTTTTCACGAATCTATTCTTCGTCACGGCAAAATTTATGTCGAGATGACTGTCGGTGACTCCAGCCGAAAGCGCGGCGCTGTCATCGAATGTCCGTGCGGGAAACGATGGATTGGAAGGGCTCCGTGGTTCCGTTGACCGAAACAAATATCGACACCATCCTTTGTGAAGCGGTTGACCGTTGTCGAACGGAAATCGTCAAGAAGTCTTGGCGCGATCTAAGAGGAACCGAACGTGTGGAGCTGGAACAGAAACTCGCTGAACTCCCCGAAGTGAAGACCCAAACCCATTGGACAGAGTTGCTTACGTGGGTTCGTGATCAGAACCGTCAACACGTTTCAGAGTGTAACGGACTGTGCGTCACCGCTGCGGACATCGGTGTCGGTAGGCACGACCAGATCGCGTATCCGCACCCGATGTGCCCCCAGCACGGCGATGTTCACCAGTTCGAGTGGGGTGGAAAAACGCACGACACGCATGACGGACTCCTGAAGCTCTGCGTGTGCGGTGCGTATGAGGACGAGCACTGACATGGATGAAGTGAAAGTTTGGATTGATGACATCCGTGTCCCTCCCGGAGATGGGTGGCTATGGCTCAAGTCCAGTGCCGAAGCGCTTGCCTGGATGAAAACACGTCACGCTGCGGGTGAGTCGCTGGGTGACGTGATGAGTTTCGACCATGACCTCGGCGAGGACGACACCACCCGTCCGTTGGTGATGTGGATGTGCGAGAATGATGTGTTCCCCGCATCAGCACTGGTGCACAGCAGCAACAGCGTTGGATCCGAATGGCTTGTCGGGATGCTGCAGCGGTACGGTAATATCCTTGTTCGCCGCGCGGTGTACGAAGTCGGTAACTAGCAGATCGGGAAGCACAACCATGTCGAACAACAAGACCAACTGGACCGTGGCGTTGTCCGTGACTCTCGTAGTCGCTGTTACAGCTGCGTGGGCGTATGCGATCCACCTGGAAAACGTGAAAGCCATGATCACGATAGTGATGCTTGCTCCAGCACTTATCACCCTGGCTATGCTGGTTACCGCAGACCTCCCTATCCGCGCAGCGTTCGGGGAACCTCAATTCAACGGACGAAACTATGTTCGTCCTACCCAAAACATGTGGGCGACAGCGATTGTTGTGAGTTCCGTGTTCGCGGGGTACGCCGCTGTGCTCATCACCTTGGCTTTCACCCTGATAAGTATTCGCCCAACCATGTTCCATATCCCGTGCCTCATCGCAGCGGGACTGTCGGCAACGTTCGCGTTCGTCCTTGCCAAGCACGCCGTTCGCATCAGGGCGGTGCAGCACTCGTTGCAGATGAGTTGACCGTATCTCCTCCTGTATGTTAAGGTAATCTCAACAGGGATACAGTGTTCGCTGCGCTCACCCTGTAACACACCACACCAAGGAGGAAATCATGGGCACCAACTACTACGCGAAGATTCCGAACATTCCCGCCAATGCAGAGGGTCTGCACATCGGCAAGAAGTCGATGGGCTGGGACTTCCTGTTCCACGCGATTCCCGAGATGGGACTCACCAGCGCCGCCGCGTGGACCACGTTCCTCAACGGTGAGGGAGTCGTCATCGTTGACGAGTACGGCGTCGAATGGTTCGCCTCGGAGTTCCTCCCGATGGCACTGACTCGCCCAGGAGACCCAGGTTCAGGAAACATGCGCGCGCACGCGAAGGAGGATTACTTCGCCGACAGGATGTACCACGTCGATGACGACGCTCGCGGAGTCCCGTTCCTGAACGCGAATTTCTGCTGATGGCTAAGCCAACGGTGAATGCGGGTACTGTGACGCGAACTGTTGCGGACAACGTCAAGATGCTTCGGGCGAAGTATAGGATGTCCGTAAGGGAAGTGTCCCGTTTGACCGCATCCAATGTGGGTGGGAAGACCCTGACTCCGAATGCGGTGTCGGAAATTGAGAACGGACAACGCAAGGTTGACGTGGACGACCTTCTAGCGCTGTCCGTTGCCATGGACGTGTCACCCGTCGCACTTCTCATGCCTGCTAACGGATCAGAGGAGGAATGGCGGTACCTAACCGCTGAAGCTTCTATTCCGTCAAGAACAGAGATTCAGGACTCCGTTGCTGTGGAGTCGTGGCGGCGCAGGTTTGTTCCGGAGTTCGCTCGTAACACAGCAGTATGACGCCCCGTACGGTTGCGATGACTGTGCGGGGCGTGTTAACGTCAACACAACACTATTCACCTAACAGAAAGCAGATCCCACACATGGCTAAGCGCCGCAACCCCGTCACCCGCGCCTGGAAGTACCTCATGGCGCTGTTCAACCACAAGCTGGACGAATACGCCGATCCCAAGATCCAGATCGAACAGGCAATTGAAGAGGCGAAGAACCAGCATGCCCGTCTCGCGGATCAAGCCGCCCAGGTCATCGGTAACCAGCATCAGCTAGAAATGAAGCTCAACCGCGAAGTGGAGAATGTCCAGAAGATCAACGTCAACATCCGCCAGTCCCTCGCCCTCGCAGACCAGGCGACCAAGGATGGAGACACCACCAAGGCAGCGGAGTTCACCAACGCAGCGGAGTCGTTCGCGGCGCAACTGGTGGACGCCGAGGCGAACGTCGAATCCCTGAAAACCATGCAGGAGCAAGCATCGCAAGCCGCCGCGCAGGCGAAGCAGGCGGTGGAACAGCACGCACTCACCCTTCAGGAGAAGGTGTCCCAGCAGTCTAAGCTCCTGTCCCAGCTGGATCAGGCGAAGATGCAGGAACAGACCAGCTCCGCGTTGTCGTCCATGGGAGAACTCTCCGCCTCCGGAAACGTTCCGACTCTGGACGACGTGCGGGAGAAGATCGAGCGCCGCTACGCCAACGCGCTCGGTAGCGCGGAACTCGCCAAGGGATCTGTGCAGGGACGGATGGCGGAAGTTCAGCAGGCATCGGTTCAGATGGCGGGACACGCCCGTCTGGAGCAGATCAAGGCGTCCATGCGCGGCGAACCTGTCAAGGGCGAACTGACTGACGCAGTGGACGTGGAAGAAGTGCCGCTCACCGTCCCTCCTGCCGCTGCGGAAGCACTGAACCGCCTCAACGGGTAGAATGGGCGCTATGAAGAAAACAGCACTAGCGCTGGCTGCGTTTGCCACGTCCATCATCCTCGCCCCTGTGGCATCCGCTGATTCGTCGTCAGCTTGTGATCAGGGAACGGGTGTGGTCACGTGCCACACGAAAGGCAGCACCAGCATTCGTGCGGTACCGACGACACGGGCACCCCTGTCCGGACAGCAGATGGGTGGGCTTGGTCTCGTTCCCCGCGCCCTTGTCCTTGGCTGGGGCGGGTACTGATCTAGCCGCGTACCAACAGCCCCGTTCCTGAAAATGGAACGGTGCTGTTGTGCTTCCTATAACCCTGTGTTACAGTGTTATCGCGGCGCTCGATAGTCGCGTAGTCCTGGAGAATTCCCCGCACGAGTTTTCCACGGTGGCGAACACCCACGGTGAATCGAATGGCAGTGCTTTGTCCTTTTGGTGTGCCGCCTAAAGAACTTCACCGAGTGCGGGCACGAGGTTCCGGCGGACGCAACCAGAAAGACAACAACACATGTCCAACGTCTCCAACTCCGCGAAAAGCCTTGCCCGCACAAGAATGCGTGAAGCGAAGGAACGCGGGGAAGACCTCAAGTACACCGCCGCGCTGTCCGAAGTGGCGGACACCTCTCACATTCTCTCGAACAGCACTCCGCTGACGGACATTCTTCCGAGGATCCGCGCAGCGATGAGGGTTATCGAAGATGGAATGCGTGACAATCCCTGTTACCTTGACAAGACACGTGAACAAGTTCGTATCACCGTGTCTCACATCATCAGCAGCAGCGGGGATAAGCCGAAAACATATTCCGTGGCTATCAGCGGGTTCCGAGGCACAGGAAAGCATCACCTCGCAGAGATCATCAACAAAGCGCTTATCGCAGCCGGAACAGTTGCGGATATGGAAGTTCAAAAATACGACCCGAAAATGGAAGATTTCTCTTGCGTGACGGAAGAGGCTGTTGCTGGTGAGGAATCTGTGTTCTTCCACCGACACCTTGATATCCTCAACAATATACGAGAAAGTGCGTTCAAGGGCGGGTCGTCCATGACAGGAGTGCGTATCACCATATTTCACGATCATGTGTCCGACTCGAAACTCTACAAAAGAATACCCTCACGCATAGCCACATGGATACCGCCAACACCAGTGTTGATAGGAATTATTAACGAACGTGCTAATAAAAAAGGATTCACTATCACGGAAAACGCGGTTAAAGAGTTCGAGTATATACTCGGGAGGTGTATGAATGACGGTGAATTTTTCCATAAATGGTCATGGAGTGTTGCCATAGACAAACTTCTCAACCGTGCCGTAGCTACACGCATCAACAGTATTTGTGAATCAAATAGTGACGATAATATTGACACCGACATATACGCTGAAGACTTGAATGAGGCTGCCAGGCACATTTTACAATTTGGCAATTACTCACCGTTGCCGGATCGTGTTCCTGTCCCCACACAGATGGAAGCTCATAAACTCTCAGGAGAGAATGAATGGGATCTCGGTAGGTGGGACAGGTTCCCAGGACTTCTCCAATCCGCAATTATTGGATCGTATTGGAACGAACACCGCTACTTCACAACGTCTTGTCCAATACACTTTCGCCCTAACGGAAACGGGAATGTATTCGGGGGCGTGAAAGTTGTCAATAAATTCATTGACGATGTTGTCGTCAGTTTATGTGAAAGAAACCACCCTAAGTCTATACGATTCGCGGTGCTTGTCCCGAAAGGAGAAACACGCGTGTGGGGAAATCTTCCGCACGTAGATATTGTCACAGATGACGTTTCTGTGATGTTCGGGTATCTGAGAAAGGAGTCTCAGTCTCGTAAAGCAAATCCAAGTGACACACGGTTGTATGTTTTGTTTCTCCGTGAGGATATTGAAAGCCTCCAGAACTGGATAAACGAAGATGATAAAATATACTCGATATGCGCATCAGAAAAACAACCCAATGATGACGCTTCATCGAAATGGTCTGTCGCTGTAGAAGGCACCGACAAGGAGTACATCAAACACATATCCGACGTCTGTTCTGGTTTGAAAACATACCCATATTACATGGGCGTGCCAGGATCGGGGGACGCCTTTCTCATTAGGAATAATGAGGCAACTATGTTCACCATGTTCTCAACGGAAGACGACTTCAAGGAGAAAATCGTCAACCGCATCATTGAGTGCTGGAACGAAAGAACCGAATAACTAACCACACGGAAACAGCCCAGCTCCTGAAAATGGAGCTGGGCTGTTCTCTGTTAGCGAAGTTTGTTCGCTATATCCAGTTCACGGTTCATCAGCGTGTGCTTGGACAGGGTTTCCAACACCGCCATGTTGCCGTCCGCGATAGTGGACAGTGACTGGAACTCCCGTGACGTTTCCTCAGCAACCTGAGCGGGAACAAGTTCAAGCACGTCCCCGCTCACATGTTCCGCCGCGTTGAGGGCGTGATGGTGTCGGCGCATGGTCATCGTCATCTGACGGAGGACATCACCGTTAGCGCGATATTCACAGTAGCCGTTACTAAATCCATGCACACGACTCAACGCGGGAAACCTATACGCAACATGGTCTGACACCGAAAATGGGCACATTGCGCTACTTGTCTCCAGCCACTTTTCTGCCTTATCCAAGATGTTCAGGTACATGTCCTCCGGAACATCGTCAGGCAGTTCCGGTAGAACGTCAACATCGTCCACTTCGTCTAATATGAAAACAGGAAGGATCACGAAAAGCAGTGGAATATACAGGAGGAACGACGCAGCGGCTAACGTATCCCCTGCGTCAAGGTTACCCCCACCGCCATGAACGAGATCGTCAATCTTAATGAAAAGAGAGATAACAACAAGCGTCCCTGCGAATATGGACGGAAGAAGACCGCCGAACATAGCTGACTTAGGATGGTCACGGCTGAATGCCCTCACCTTGTGCGCTGCGAAACTCTTGTCTGACCAGTACCAGCGGCGGATATGGAGTTCAGCGTCGCGCTTGATAATCTCCTCATTCATGCAAAAATTCTATCACCGATGCGAGGGATGTTGACGCCACACTAACAACCATGCTACAGTGATTCTGCGGTAGTCACTGATCGCACAGCCCGTGGAAGTTCCCCGCACGAACTTCCCGAAGCGGTGAACACCAGAGGTGGAAGTGAAGTCATACGCAGTGCAAACCTTTTGGCTTGCTGTCATATGACTCTCACAGGGTGCGGGCAGAGGGTCACAACGGCAACGACCAGGAGGTCACTGAACTCATGTCCGAAATTCCCAATGCCGTAAAAGGTGCTGCTCGCGAAAAGATGCGAGAGGCTAAAGAACGCGGCGAAACACTGAAATACACCGACGCGCTCGCGTCCGTCCTCGACACCGAGACTGTCGAACAGTCACCGAACACCAAGATGGTTTCTCGTCTCCGCGCAGCGCTGAACCACCTGAACGAAGCAATGACGGACAACCCGTGCTACACCGACGAAACCCGCCGACAGGCGCGTACCGTGGTCACAACCATTATTCGCTCTCACGAAGATGATGTCCCTAAAGCGTTTCCCGTATGTGTTCGCGGGTATAAGGGAACGGGAACTGACCACATCGTGAACAGTGTGTACGCTTCCCTGGTGAAAGGCGGCGTTGTTCCGGAAGCGGAACCGTCTACGTACCATAACGACGGGTACATAGCGCCAGACATTCCCCCCTTCATCAGTGTTGGAGAAACTGACAAGTGGGACGTTTCAGCTATTGCGAAAAGGTTTGACAGATCCGCCAAACTCACATTCCAAAGCAGCGACTTCCGTAAGAACCCGAACGTTATCGTGTTCGTTGAAATTCCGTATTCATCGGAATTCGATGGCACATATTGTAGCGTGCCGAATAGGATCGACACCCATCTCCCGTCCTATGACGACATGGTGAATTATGTCCCCGAAAGCACTAACGAGTACCGTTTGACCGAATATGCTAAGGCAGAATTCAAGGATGCAATGAGGGCTATTAAGGACGCCAATGACGGAGAGTTCTATAATCGTAAAAATTGGCGAGAAGTCATACGTACCCTTGTCGCCCGCGCAGTGGATGTTCATCTGGACAAATTCATCGCCAAAGACACGGACAATTTCGACACAAACATCTACTCCGAGGACATCAACCAAGCCGCGAAAGACATGTTCTTCGTAGATTATGGACCCGCGATCCCGGACGAAAACCCATCCCCAACCATTCTCACCTCCGCGTGGGGTGACGGACAGAGAGGGCACTCCTACCTCGGTCCCAATGGCGTTGTGAGGAAAACAGGGGATGACTGGACTCCTGAGTGGAATTGGACGAATCGCTCTAACAAGGACATTTCACTGGGCACTGAACTGGACCCTGAACGTAGAATTCCCACACACGAGGTCATCAGTATGCAGCTTCGTGGAAATGGAATAATCTCAGGGTTTCAGGGATCCGGCTATATAAATATGGCACGAAACTTCATCATATCTGCCGCAGCGCAATACTCCCCACAGGATTTGAGCTTCGCGGTGTTCAACGGGAAAGAAGAAGGTCCAATTCAGGTAAAGGGATCTAAGCTCGGCGTTAGCCGTCTTCCCCATGTGGTCAAAGAGTCCGATGACGAGGAAGACTTCTTTTCATGGATAACGATGATGTCCAAGGTTATCCAAACGGCATCCGATGAGGGAAGGAAAGAACCTAAACTCTGCGTAGTCATCGTTGGAAGGCTGTCCGAAATAATGCAACGAGCCGTTGTAGACGCAAAATCCACGATCACCTTCGTTCAGGTGTCTCCTATCGTTGACATCCCTGTGGCGTGGGGCGTCATCATGGCTGGATCACAGATTGTTCAGTTCCCGGAAATCAACACCCCCGGAACAGGAAACGCGGCGCTCGTGGAGTTCCCCATGGACCAACTGAACCCCCGAACCGCGGAACCAGTATTCCGCATGTTCGGAGACGAGGACGTGTCCGAACTCATCGACCGCATCTGCGACTACCACGCGTCGATGAAACAGTCATAGCGGAAACAAGACGCCGTCCCAGGATCCGTTACTGGGCGGTGTTATTAAACCAGGGGAAAACCTAGGAGTTGACCGTAGGGAAACGGGGCTACTCCCGTGGTCTGAGTTGGAGTCCAGGATGCGGCATAGGTATGTCAGGGATCCTCACTACGTTCGGAACTGCCTGATTGTGGGGACAGGATCTAAGTTAGGCGTCCAGGGGAAAGCCTAGGAGTGCGACGCCGATAGGCGGCGTCGGGGCTGCTCCAGTGGACTAGTCCCTTTCCATGCGGCGGAACATCGCCTTCCCCTCGTCGGTGATGCGCCACGCCACTCTCGGGGACTTCGCGTACCGACCTGGGCGGGCGATGTTCTTGCCGAGGGAATCTGTCACCGGGGCGATCAGCGGCGGGTCGTACTCCGTTCGCAGCTCACTCACCCGCTTGTGCTGAGTGCTCACGTCCCCTAGACCGCCTAAGGGCGCGGCGCGTTCAATCACGTCGAAGTCGGTGAGACCGTTCGGATCGTTTCGCGCAGCGTAGTGAAGTGCTAGAGCACGTCCCAGGTACGAGTCCCAGCGCGGGATGCTGTTCTGAGCCATACCTAACTCTAACTCGGCACGTACCTGGTTCCTTGCCCAGCTGACTCCACTATGCTAATCTAGCCTTAACAGAGAGGCGGAGCATGAAAGAGGTCATCGACAGGATCAAGTCCCTCGGCGGGAAAACCGCTCTAGCGGGGAACACCGACATCAAGGACACGGTTCTGGACAGAATCCTGGACGGAACACGAGGAGTGTCCGTCACGGAACTGGACAGCATCGCCGCCGCGCTGAACACCAGCGTTCACTGGCTGCTCACAGGTGAGGAAGACCCGTTCCGCGTCGTGTTCGCGGGCTCGGAATGCATGTACCCGTTCGAAGATTAGGAAAGGAAACAACGATGGGAACTCTGGACACGCTGATTGACGGCGAGGACATCCTCACCGAAACGGACATCCGCGAGGTCGGTGACGCCCTCGGAGTCGACGCTGACTACCTCCTGAACGGCTGAACCGATGGGCTGCACAGACCGCGCGGGCGACTCCCGCTGGTACAAACCGCGCTGCTCCGTGGAAGGGTGCAACTGGGACGTGAACCATCCCGGTGAAAAGTGCTGGACACACCGCGACAAAGAAAACAAGGAAGGTGAAAAGTGACCAAGCAAGGGCATCTAAACATCCTCGACGCGGTTTGCCACACCATGCCCAACCGCGCACGTGTCCACCTCGTTGGGGACTTCCACTCCGGATTGGAGACCCTCCACAAGAACAGCCACTGTCGCGAGGCGATGGAACTGAGCGCGGCGCGGCAACAGCTTTATCACTGGATGGATAACATCGGCACGCCGACATCCGTCGCCGCTGGAAACTTGAGAATGATCAACGCGCTGAACAGCATCGGAAGGAAGCCACCAACGGCGACAACGGAACACCTTTCCGTGCGCTGCGGAGAGATTCACACGCGCCGAGAACAGGAACGGCTACTGAGAAAGGCACACGCGCTGTGACCACGAAAGAAGACGCCGCCAAGACAGTCGAGGACGCGCTGTACGACGTTCGCGCCGCTGATGCGGGATACCTGGGACGAGAAGAATGCCAGGTGCTTGCCCAAGTCGCTGTTGACGCGCTCGCGCCGCTGTTCGAGAAACTGGAACGAGTGGAGGCAATGGCGAAACGGTGGGAGGACTTCGGACATCCTCGCGCGGCGGAGGTCCGTGACGCGCTGCGGGACTAGCGGTAGTTGACGATGTAACTCCTAGTGTGCTAATGTGACATTAACACCACTAAGGAGAGCATCATGAAGATCGTCATCAACAACGTCAAGGTTGACGGGACTCGTTTCGCCTGCGGCATGGAAGTTCCTGTGGAGAAATCCGTACAGCAAGCAATCATTGACGCACTCAGCTCCATCGACGGGGTAAGTGTCGTCAACACCTACGACGGTTCACCCATGGACGAGTTTGATGTCGAGTTCGTTGAGGATGGAGCGACGTTGACACTCGGTTAATCTTGTGCTAACGTCAGTTTCGTTGTACGAGGGCTTTACGGGTCCAAGTTCAACAACCTTTCCGCCGAGGGACGGTGGACGAGTTCCGTTGCAGTAATCAGCGGACGCACTTCACTGCGACAGTGTGGAGCGCGGCGCACGCGGAGCGTTCCGGAAAAGCGTCAGTGGTTCGTAAGCGGATTACGGACACAACCATTTACGCCGTAAACGTAAATGGCACGCCCCGTTAGCACAGTGGCCGACTGCGCCGTCCTTGTAAGACGGAATACAAACATCGCCGGTTCGAATCCGGCACGGGGCTCCATTTTCAAAATAAATGGTATAATTTACCGATGAGATTCACTAACATTTGTGCTTATTGCGATAAACCAACAAACAATCCAAAGTTCTGTTCTCAATCCTGTGCGGGTAAAGGCGGGGTACACGATAAACATAAACTTACAGGCGTTACTAAATGTAAGTTTTGTGATAACGACTTCGAGTGGTCAGGTTACCGTGAGAAAAGCAAGTTATTCTGCACACGTAACTGCGCTGCGTCATTCAACAACACTAAATATGTTAAAAGAGTTGGAAAGGACCGCGAACATCTTAATTGTGTAGGATGTGGAACGCTAATACCTAAAGACAAAAACTATACTCAAAAATATTGTTCACGTGATTGTGGAGTGAAGCATAAAGTCTCATCAAACAAAATGCGAATACTTGACGAGTTCCTGTCCGGACAATCTAAATCATTGAAGTCCGTTCATATCCGTGAATACGTATTCAACCGTCAAAACAATGTATGCGCAATTTGTGACAGTCCCCCGTTTCATAACGGAAATGTACTTGCATTCGTCATGGACCATATTGATGGAAATTCAGATAACAATACTTCGGATAATGCGCGTCTCGTGTGCCCGAACTGCGACTCGCAACTGCCGACGTTCAAAAGCAGAAACATAGGCAAGGGACGGCACTACCGCCGCGTCAGATATGCGGAAGGAAAATCCTTCTAGGTTGACCGCACGAGTCCAAGCTGCTAATGTATCCTTAACACTAAGGAGACTAATATGTTCGAGACCAAACCCCGCGCCAAAGACATCGAGCTGGTACAGACCTGCGGCGCGTGCCCGGAACAGTATGACGCCTTCTACAACGGTAAGATGGTGGGATACCTGCGGCTACGTCACGGGTACTTCACGGTTGACGCCGACAGACCTTGGGGCGCGGAACTATACTCCGCGCGCCCGCAAGGCGACGGGTGCTTCGAGTGGGATGAACGAGACAAGTATCTTCGCAAAGCGCGGAAAGCTATCGCCAAGCATGTAAGGGGTAAGTGAGGGTAGTATCAGAGCATGGCGTACATCGCAAGATTCTCCAACAGCACCCGTCGCGTGTGGATCACAAACCCGTTCGGTGACCCTTTAGCGGAAACCATCGCGCCACCGGAACTGCGCATCGACAAGTTTGCGCGTAAATACATCTCAGAGCGAGGGTTCACACCCGCGCAAGATAAATGGGCGCATGTGTCGAAGAACGGAAAAACGACAAGCATGATGCTGATAGTCCCGAAAACCAGGAGCTCCCCAAAATGACCCTAGACGAAGCCCGTGAGCACATCGGCAACAAGGTCGTGTACCGCGCGGCGCATGTTCCTGTAGACGCTCCTGGCGAAGAGGGCGTGATCACGTCTGTCAACTCCAGCATGGTCTTCGTGCGGTACGGCGCGGATACCCACTCCAAGGCGACATACCCAGGCGACATCAGCCCCATCTAAACGAGTTGTGGCGTTCCCGCGTATCTGTTAATATGGAATCAACACCATAGGACGAGGATGCGAAACTGATGAAGATCATCTACGAGAAGGAATCCGCAGCGCGGCGCGACATCCGCAATGATCGAAGCACACCGGAAGTCTCCCGCAACGGAGGTTCACGCAAGGGGCGCGGAAAAGTATGCAAGAAATCTCCGACCCGTGAACACGCCTACGTCCCGTCCAGCCGTTTCGGGCTGACCTACGCCACTTGGGACGCATGCAAGTATTGTGGGAAGTACTCCAGCAAGCCGTCCCGCTGATAGAATCAGCACATGAAATGCCGCGCGCACTACAATCGCATCACCCGCAATGTCTGGATCACTGACAGCAACGGAGAGGTTATCGCACGTACCACTCCGAAGCCCCATCAACGCATTGACCACGCGGCGGCGGAGCTGATGAACCAATATGGTTTGATGCGCACCAGCGACTGGCTGCTTGTCGCGGACGGCTCCCCGATGCGACAACTGAACTGCGTCACTCGGGATGAGCTGTGACCGAGGAACGCCCGAAGGACTGGCTCCAGATAGAGTTCCGCCGCGCGGAAGAACGCCTAGCCACCGTTCCGCCACACGCCCGCGCTATATGGAACAGAAGGAACACAGGTCATGGCGAAGCGAAGTGACACCGAGTACGCCGAAATGAGTGAAGACTTCGAACGTGGCAATTTCATCATCAACGCGGCGCAGCGCGAGTACAACAACAGTCCCGAGTTGCGGGAACTGTTGCGCAGCGCGATGAACTCCCCGACAGTGTTCCGGAAACGACGGAGACGGCAATAACGCAGTGCGCCGACGAGGACGCTGCGCGCAACTTGTTCCAGTTCCTGATACGTCAGCATGAGGACGGAAAAGGAACTCGACCGGAACTACTTGCGACTCGTGTCCACTGGATTGTTCAGGACGACGCTTAGCCCTTTGAATACAAACTCGGGATGGACGCCAGGAACTTGCGATATTTCTCACGGTGTTGATTGAATTCCGCAGACTCCTCTTTCGGATGATCATAGGGAAGGCACCACGCCTGGAACTTTTCACATACCTCGCTTCCGTACTCACACCCTCGCAACACCATTCCGCGTCCCTTAGTGGTCCTCTGTTCCTCAGCAACCGCCACCGAAACGCTGTGGGGAAGCTTCCTCAGCGTCATCGCTGATATTAACCCGGTCAACACAAAAGTGTGCACGCCATCGCGCATCCAATGCGGGACGCTGGATTCGTACATGTCGTTCGACGCGACAAACATATGCGCGTTCACTTCACGACCAACAACCGTGAAAAATCGACGCAAGATGTTAACCGCCTGAACGTACTCCGTTTTGCTTACCTCACTCATGCTCATCAGTGCGCGGGAATCCGTGATCACAACCGCCATCGGCGGAATGGGACATCCACGGAGGCTTTCCTCCCGTGTCCGTTCCAGTTCATTTTTACGCCACTTCCCCTTGAAATCAAGACGCTGATCCATCACACCATCAAGAAACGCGATATGGTTCACCACATCCTTTCCTGTGGAATAACGAACCACGTTCGGCATATCCGACACGGAATAGTTCATGTTGAACAGCCCGATAGGGTCGATGACATGTGTCTGGAATCCCGCTGCGGTGAACTGGTCGATGGCTGTTTTCAGCATCATGTCCGTCGAACATCCAAGTCCTCCAACAAGGAGTGTGTTCGCGTCATAAATCAGCTTGTCGGACACGATATTTTCCCCGTCAGCACCGACACCATAGGAAATTCGGAAGTCTCGGTATCCGTCGATAGCCTCGGACTCCGACTTACGCACCGTCCACATCGGACTGTACGCGATTTCAGGAAAGTCCTTCCGCACCACAGGCGCGGATGGATTTTCGGAATGCATCGCGTTCCACGCTACCTGGTAGCTAACATTGTGCTCGTCCATGTATTCGCGGACGCGGCGGGTCAACCTACGGGACATGATGACTCTCCAGTTTCTTTCAGTGCCCTGAACTAACGTGCCTCCGCGCCGACACTTCTCAGAGCCCAAAAATTAACCGGGTTGCTGTCTGAGCCGAAGGGCGTCTTCTACACGGTGATGCCTTGGAACGCGCGGGCTCCTAGATCCGTGCAACGCCTAACAGAAGGCGATACGGTGAGTGTAACACACGCCGACGCGGAAGTGTCGTCTGCCTCGCATCACAACATGTGATACACTGCCCTTAACAGTACCCGCACCGGAAAGTCCACTCACATGACGTACACGCCTCCACCCTGGAACACGGTACTCAACAAGAGGCTGGCGAAACGGATCGCGGTTCTCACCGATATTCTGGAAATTGCGGCGGGGACGAAAACGGAACTGGAACACTTGAAGTCCGTTGTCCCCCTGGACAGCCCGCTGCGGTTCACTCTCGGAGCGCTCACCGCTGTCCTCAACGATGTCGTCAAGCAGGTGAAGGACACGCCGCTGGAGGTGGACGTGGACATGATGAAAGACAACGCCATCATCGTGTCCGCCTTGACAGCGAAACTTGAACATGACCTCAACGCGAGGAAACACCGTGCCGAATGATCAGTTCGGGGACTTCCAAACGCCACCGGAACTAGCGAAACTGTGCCTGGATAAACTAAACATCCCGACCGATGCGCGGATCCTTGAACCAACATGCGGGACAGGAACCTTCCTCCGCGCAGCGCAAACCATCGCACCTGACTCCGAACGCATCGGAATAGAGATTCAGTCCAAACACGCGAAAGCCGCAGCGGATTGCGGAACCATCCTTACCCGAAGTGTGTTCACAACAGACTTCAACAGGGACGTGACGTTCAGCGGCGATGGTCCCTTGTTCGTCATCGGAAACCCGCCGTGGGTGACCTCCTCGGAACTGTCCAGAATGGGATCAGACAACCTCCCCGACAAGCGGAACATGAAACAGGCGCGCGGACTTGACGCGTTACTCGGATCCTCCAACTTCGACGTGTGCGAATGTGTTATCCTGAAGGCGTTAGAAGAGTTCCGCGACCAACCGTTCACGCTGGGAATGCTGTGCAAGACCCAGGTCGCCCGAAATGTCATCGAGTACGCGGATTCGGCGGGATACCCGCTGGAGGGCGCGGCGGTATATCGCATCGACGCGATGCACTGGTTCAACGCGGCGGTTGACGCCTGCTGGTTCGTTGTACGCTCGGATCCGCACGGCAAACGGGACTACACAGCGGAGGTGTATGACGACTTGCGCAATCCCAGCGAGACTCCGAAACGGTTCGGTGTTGTGGATGGACGCCTGGTTTCTGACGTTGACCGCTATTCGGCGCTGCGCGCTGCTGATGGTAAATCCCCGTATGAGTGGCGTTCGGGGCTGAAGCACGACGCCGCTTCGGTGTTCGAGCTGCTCGCCGCTCCCGCACCGACGACACGCGATGGAGTGGTACTCGATGTCGAGACGAACTACCTCTATCCATTCCTTAAAAGCACCGACGTGTTCCGTGGTCGCCACGCTGAGTTGAGTCGATGGGTGATCGTCCCTCAGATGTCATTCGGAGCCGATACGGCGAGCCTCCAGCACACCGCACCTAACCTGTGGCGGTACCTGGATGCTAACGGCAGCGTTGTCGATGGGCGCAAGTCGTCCATCTATCGAAACCGTCCACGATTCAGCGTGTTCGGGCACGGCGATTACACGTTCGCCCCGTACAAGGTCGCGGTATCCGGGCTCCATAAGGAACCGGTGTTCCGTCTGGTAGCGCCGATAGAGGGCAAGCCAGTCGTCCTTGATGACACGTGCTATTTTTTGCCGTTCGACAACGGTTGGGAAGCAGCATTGACGTGCGCGCTGCTTAACTCGCCAGAGTGCCGTGACCTGATCGAGTCCCTGGTGTTCTGGGACTCAAAGCGCCCGCTGACCAAGAAACTGCTCGCGCGGATAGAACTCAACAAACTTCCGGTGGACAAACAACAAATAGAACTCGCCGCGAAGACGGAAGCTCAGAAACGGAACGTCACCTGGACACCGCAACGCACCTCGGCAAGCTGATGGGTATGGACAACCCGCTCAATCTCCTTGCGCGCATTGTCCACACGCTGCGGGTCGATGCGCCCCAACGCCATAGCCTCGGCACGCACCTCACGCCAGTTCTTCGCCATGATCAATCCCAGTACCCGCCATGGTAGTACGCGCCCACATGAGTCTGGCAGTTGTCGATAAGGTCTTCGGCGTCCTCCACCCAACCGCTGTTAGCGGCGCGGGTCAAGTTACGCTTGATCACCCGCTGACCCGCTCGCTCCTGGCGATGCCACTCCGTAGCGCACGCAGACCGTTGAGGAGAAGTCGCGTAGATGTGGTAGTCCAGGTACGGTGTGCAGTTCGTGGTGCGATAGTCATGCCCACTGCACAAAACGTGTTCGTCGCAATCACGCACACTACCCCGCCATCCCGTGTGGAGGTGCTCCACACCTCGGCGCTGCTTGTCGCGCTTATCGTTGACGCGAACCCAGTAGGGGCGATCCTTGTCCGTTCTGGACATGGCGATGAACCTGCTTTCTGAGCAGGTGACGTGCGCCGATAGGCGGCGCTGCCAACGTCACCTTCTCTACAAGCCGTCCATCACCAGTTCCTCTCCCGCATACGTCATGTGACTCATCCTACCTGAATGTACTTGGAACGCAAGGTCCGTTCAGATGTCTGGTACTGCCGCTGCGTGTCCATGTTCCGAACCGTGTACGCCCAACCTTTGCCGTCCCATCCGTACCTGCCGACAACGAACACGTCCCGCGCCCCGTCACGGGAACGCCACAACGTGTTCTCAAGGTCCGTTCCGTGTGCCATTCTCATGTCTCCGTTTCCGCTGCGGCTGCCGCCACTTTCGACAATAGCACCATCACACCGTTCTCACAAGCCTCCCAATGGGGCAGGTTCGCGCAGCGGCTATCGGACAAGATGCATGTAGTTAAAGTGCCTGCTGCGTACACGTCACAGTGTTGCCATGAGTGCGGCCACATCGCCCAGGAGAATCGCGAGAGCCAAGCGGAGTTCCTGTGCAAGCGATGCGGTCACACGGCTAACGCCGATGTGAACGCCGCGAAGAACATCCGCGAGTTAGCGGTATGCGGAGGGACACTCCGTGAATGGGCGAAGGCGAAAGCCGACGCTAACCTACAGACAGCTTAGCTGTGCTGGAATCCCCGTCCGTCAGGGCGGGGAGGATGTCAAGATCAACGGTTCTCTCATCGGGAAATCCTTTTCTGCACCTCGAAAACGAAATGTTCCAGCATGGGGTCGAAGTCCCACACCATTTTCCCCGTCTCCGGCGGGAGCGTGACACCTGACGGAACCTCGCCCAAGCACTCGCGCGGGAACACCGTCCCACTCGCCCCTTCGGCGATGAACTCGAAGTCCAGGCACTCCGTTCCGAAGTCGATATGGCGGAACAGGAACCTGCGATTCCCGAGATACACGCCAACTCGGTTGTACCCGCCGCGTGCGTCGCACAGGTAGACCCCACCGCGCACAAGGTCGTCCACGTGAAGGAACTCGCTCATCGGCGTCCCGCCAGCGCGGTGATCGGTTCTGGAACATCAACGGCACACGCGGCGGGGACAGACGCGCACACCTCGGCACGGTCAACGGTCATGTAGTCGTCCAGCGGGACGCGAGTGGACAGAACAGTCACCGCGACGACAGGCGCTGCGAGGACAGTGGCGAGAATCAGGAACGGTTTCATGACGTGGTTTCTGGTTGCGGTTTTTGGTTACCACAATCCTACCACACCCCCGAGGAAAAGGAGCCGTCACTTAACAGGACACGCGTACGTCCGTGCGACACTGAACAAACGTTCTTGCGCCCCGGGACCGACCACTCCTTGCGCGGCGACCTCGATGCCGATGTATCCAGGAATCCCGCCTTCGCACGCCTGATGCGCGACACGCCACGCGGTGTCAGGGTTCAGGTGGAAACCGTTCCGCTCCAGACCCGCCATGTAGTTGTCGAACTCCGGTGTTCCCTGCGCTGGGATGGCGAGCGCTGAAGGAGCGCTCCAGATGATCGCGGCGGGGACGATGACGGCAGCGACAATGTTGCGGATAAGTTTCATGCGGAAAACCGTACCATCATTTATCGGGACGAGCAGCGGTCGGGGTGGTTGTTGACGCCCCGTTGTCGTCAGGGGAAGCGCATAGCGCCTGCACCCTTTCCAGCGCAGCGCCCTGGCGGTCCTCCGCCACCTTCACGTAACCGTCGTTCATCAGCTTCGCCACGGCGGACGCGGACACCAGCGTGTACGGAGCGATATTCGCGTCGGGGTCTATCTCCTTCACCACGGCGCTCGCGGTCACCGGAACATCCGTACCCGTGACGCCACGTGCTTTCACCGCGTCACGGGTAGGTGTGAACTGGTGTTCGAAGTCGTCCCAGGTGGGAGCGTCATGCGGATGGGACAGGGAATAGAGAATGAACGACTCCGCCCGCAGCGGATCCGCGCCGCGCGGAACTTTGGACACCACCTCGCGGGTTTCCGTAGTGACTTTCCCGTCCGAGCCGATGGCGGCTGGAAGCGCGGAAGGACTCTCGGACACGGGCGGCGGCGCGGGCTCCCCATCGACGGAGGATTCTTCTGGAGGGACGGGAGCCGCTGTGGTGAGTTGCGCTGCGGGGATCGTCGTCGGGGAAGGGATGACGCACAACTCCGCTAACGGTGTCGCGTCCTCCTGACTACTGTCATCCCCGCCGAACAGCGCCTCGATCACCCGCAGTGGGGCGGACGCCACAGACGCCACCATCGTGAACACCATGAACACCGCCATCACCACCGCAGCCAGCGACAGGAACGACACCGCGAGTGTGATGACGATAGCGCGGCGGTACCCGATGTTGTGTAGAACTTCCTCCGTCGCGGACGCGGCTGGGGTTCCGATCAGGGACGCCAACCCAGCGGTCACGCCAGTTCGCATCACCGCAGAGGCGACAGCGCGCTTCGAAGTGGGATCTTCCGCCACCCGATCCAGCCCCTTCAACGGGGACGTTTTCGACAGCTTCTGCGCAGCGGCGACACGGACAGCACGAGTCGCCGTCTCCGACACCTCGGCGGGAACAGTGGATGAAGCCATACCCATAGTCTATCAGACGGGTATGATGTTTGCTAGAACAGAATATTCAAAATCTGTATATTCGCAGGTCAGAGTGCAATATTCAGAAAATGAATATCGCCTCTACCAGCGGATATACAGAATATGAATATTGAAGTTTTCGTTTGCTGAAATGATACACACTTCTGTAGCGGATGCGACACAGAAGTGTGTATCCAGTGGTGCTTGGAGAAGGAAACCCCTCCACGGCGAAACCGGTTTGCGGGTGACCAAGGTGGAGGGGAGTACCTGTTCAGAGTAGCACAGATGAGTGTGACGAGTCAGTGTGGTTCTGTCGGGGACGCGGCTGGACTTCCTAGGAGTTGCGCCGCGCTAGCGGGGCAACGGGGCTCGTCCAGAGCGGAAATCACCCGTAATCGCGTGTTTGAGCCACTTTTCTCGGTTCTCAGGCACTCCGACACCAGGAACGGCTGAAAACCCGCCGGTGAGCCGAGCGGGGACGCGCAATGTGGGTTCCCGAGGGACTTCCTAGGAGTGCGACGCCGACAGGCGGCGTCGGGGCTTGTCCCGTGGGACTGCACGCGGCGCATGCGCGATTTGAGGGACGTTTAGAAGGTTACCCACCCAGGAACACCAGGAACGCGTGAAAATCAGTCCTGGGTCGCTGTGTCAGGCACGTTTGACGTTCCCGTGGGATTTCCTACGTACACGTATTCGGTGGACTTGCCGTTTTTGGTCTCAACCACGTCCCCTGACGCGAACGCGAGCCGTAGTGCGTCGTCAAAGAACTTCCTGTTCCCGCTATAGGTTATCGCCCTAGATAGTTCCCTTCTGGACACTGTTCCACATTTCTTAACGTAGCTGACCAGGCGTTTGCTAAGTACCTCTGTCTTATGCTTGTCACTTTCGGGAGTGGGCAGCTTCTTGACCCGCACTGATACGAGTTTCGAGGATCCCTGCAAGCTTGGAAGAACGTCCGCCGCGCTGAACCACTCGCCCCGCACACGATGATCCCTGAACTTGGAATGCAAACGTGACTCAAGCTGGGATGGAGTGTCTGTTTTCCAAATGTCGATGATGTGAAGTTCGTGAATATTTCCAGTCATCAACCCAACGCGGCGGGATACGACATTGGACGTTTTACCGATCTTCACGCCACCGGAATATGGATCGTATATCGCGTAGCAACACGGTCCCGTGAGCATTTCCACAACCCAATCATAAGCATGTTGGCGCTTGTCGGGCACGGCAGAAGATGAGTTCACAAACCTCATGACCTCAGAATTGACGGTGCACATGATTGTTCCGTCACTGGATCGGACGCGGCACTCGAAGGACATTTATGTTTTCTTTCAGGATCAGGGCTTAGGGAGATACACGGCGAGAAGGCAGGCGATGACCCCACAGATGAGTCGCGTCCGCAGGGTCAATCATCCAGACCCATCCGAATTTACGGGCGGGAAGACGACCCTCACGGATGGCGCGAGACACTGCGGTGGTTGTTACCCCGAAAACCTCGGAGCACCATGACACGTCCACAACGTTAGGAACCTCACGGTCAAAAGCAAACTCCAGCGTTACCGTATTCGACATCCTCACTCCTTTTTCAACGTTTACTCTAACACTATATCACTATTGTTCACGAGTTATGTTCTTTCTCGCATCACTACTTTCGATACGAGTGGCTTAGCGTTGCGGGGCATAGAGGAGTACCTCACCAGTGTGGTTACCGCTGCTGTTCAGATCTCGCGGCGAAGCTGGTTTTGAGCCTCGCAGCGGTGTTCCAGCAAACACTTTTCAAAACCACCTACAAAGCGTTTAATTAGCGATGTAGGGGAAGTAGGTGGTAGGTGGTCGCCCCTCGCATGAAAATTTCTCCTCGCGAAGATTTTCTCACACTCCGCGCCGCGTGATATAAAACCGCAGCTCAAACATGGTACTTATATAAACTAACTAAATTAAATACTTCGTGTTATGAAGAGATGTCACGCCGCGAGAATGCGACCCTCCAGTAGGTGACACCTACACACCTACATGAGGGCTTGTAGGTGTCACCCACGCTGCGAAAAAATACCAGCTTGGAAGCGGGTCTTCAGAAAAGTTTTCAGGAAAGATGCGCGCAGCGGGCACAATTACGGTATAGCCGAGGTATCTTGTGTTGAGAGAAGTTACACGGAAGGCGTTTGTGAATGGGAACGATAACTGTACACATACCGATTGAGGGGGATCTTCCCGACATGGTCGGCTCCCGATGGTGTGCAGATACTTTCGGCATCAGTGTGGCTGCGGTAGACCTCGCTATACGGGAGGGTCGTCTGCCCGCTACACGCATCGGTCGAACTTTCGTCATTGACCCTAACGACGCGGTTCGTGTGTGGGGGCACAAGCTCCTGCGAAAAGCGTCCAAGAACCAGAGCCAGAAATAGTCCATATACCAAAAACCGCCCCGAGTAGCTGCCAGGCGATTAGGGACGGTTTTCAGAAGGAACAACCGTGAGCATACCACCAAATCCGAATAGCGCAAGTGTCACGCACCCGTACATGCGCTCCTCCGTCCCAAAGTTCGCCTACATAGACGATGGGGAAGACCCGAAACTGCTTTCCGACGACGAGCTGTACACCGAGATCATGGAGTGCGGGGTTCCCCTCCTTGACCTCATCGGACTCATGGCGCGCGGGTATCAATACGGCAACCCTGTGGCGGTTCTGTCCAAGGCTATCGCCACCGCCGCGTGTGATGTTCCAGAAGCGAGCATCATCACCGGAATCGGGGACAAACCCATCCCCTTGAATTTCCTGTTCTGTCTCGTTGGTCCATCCGGACTTGGTAAAGGTCTCACCTTGTCCGCGCCGATATTCACCCACAAGCCACTCTCAGGTTACCGCAGCGTTACCCCCGCCTCCGGTGAAGCGTTGATCGCCGAGTTCTTCGAGACCGTCCCCGCTGCGGACGGGAAGGGTGTGGAAACCCAGCGACACAGCGACCCTGTGATGGCATCTTGGGGAGAGATTGATGCCTTTGCGGCGAAGTCCGGAAACTCCAACTCGACACTGGACGCGATTATGCGCTCCTTGTGGACCGGGGAAAGCGCGGGGGACACGTCCATCTACCGAAAAAAGTCAGGGATGGGATGCGTCCTAGAGGCGGGTTCCTACAGGTTTGTGATGTTCGTGGGAGCGCAGCCGGACCATGCCGGTGTCCTTCTGCAGGACGCGACAGGCGGAACTCTGCAGCGGCTGTTGTGGATGCCGCTCTGGGACGATGACGCCCCAGAGACGATGGCTGAAGTGGACTCGTACAAACGGCGACTGGAACAGTTTCTGCGCAGCGCTCCAGGGTCTTTCACGGACAGATGCCCGAACGTCTCCGTGTGGGGTCCGCGCGGTGCTATCACGGTGTCAAGCAGCATCAGGGACCAGATAACAATGGATCGCGGGCGTGTGCTCCGCCGCAAGGAAGACGTGGACCCGCTGGACTCCCACAAGAACAATCTACGGTTGCGTCTCGCGGCGGTGTTCGCGGGATGGACTGCTGGTGTGTCCGGCGACGTTGTTGTCAGCGATGACGCCTGGTGGTGGGCGGGGTGCGTCATCGAATACAGCAAGCGCACACGGGAGCACTGCGTTGCGGCTGCGGATGGTGCGAAAAAGAAGATGTCCCGAGACGCAGGTAAGGATGACGCGGAACGGTCCATGGCACGGGAGGCGGCGATCCTTGAAGCGGAACGGGAAAAGACCGACAAACTGTCACTCCGCATAATCAGCTACATGGAGCAGCATAGGAAAGTTTCTAGGAGAGAATTGTCCCAAGCCGTCACGTGGAGTGGTAACAGAAAGCTGCTGGACAAAGCACTCCAACTCGCGATGGATTCCGGAGACGTGTCCTTCAACAGTGTCGGAAGAATGACCGAGTATGTTTACACCGGTAAACACTGACCATATCCACGGGACAAGCCCCGACGCCGCCTGTCGGCGTCGCACTCCTAGGAAGTCCCCTGGACTACCCTTATGTCACCCGAATGTGCTAAGCTGTTCTGAACACTACGACAAGGACACGAAACCGAAACCATGACCAGCAACCCGTGGGCTGCCGCCCGTGCCGCCGCGCAGTCCTCCCGCCCGCAGACCGCCCCGTCCACTTTCGTGACGTTCCCCCCGACAGCGGAGCAGAGTGAGATCCTCGCGGCGTTCCGTCGTGGGGAGGACATGGTGATCACCGCCGGGGCGGGGACAGGCAAGGCGCTACGCGACGACCAGCGGGTGCAGACCCCGAACGGTCCTGTTCCCATTTCCGCGCTGCGGGTCGGTGATGACGTGATCGGATCCAACGGGATCGCCTGTTCGGTGACGGGTGTGTTCCCGCAAGGTGTGCGTGAACTGTTCACCCTAACCACGTGTGACGGTGTGGAGATTGTCGCGGACGCAGACCATATTTGGAGCTGTGTGTTCGTCAACCCGAACCGACTGTCGCGAGTCCCCGCGCTGCGCAACCACACCACCTCCGAAGTCGCCGCCGCGCTGCAAGGCGGCGATGTCGTCCTCCTTCCAGTCTTGCGGTCCCCCGCCGAGTTGAACGGAACCAGCGAGCAGGGACTGATTCGTGAGGCGATGAGTTTGACTTCCCGCCGCGTCGGGGACATCGCCACCGTGTCTGTTCCGGACGTGGATCGGTTCGTGTTCTGTGTGCAGGCTCTTGGCGGCACCGCCACCGTCCACTCCCCGCGAACACAGGGGTATCCCGCCGTTCCGGTATACGTGCAGTGCCCTCCCCTCGGATACGGAAAGGACGTTCCCGCCCGACGTATCGTCAGCGCCGTTCCCGCTGCGCCTGATCACGCAACCTGTATCTCCGTGGACGCGGCGGACAAGCTGTACGCGACCGAGGGGTTCGTCCTCACCCACAACACGTCCACCATCCAGCTTCTCGCCCAGGACATGACGAAGACCGACCCGTCAGGGCGGGGCGTGTATCTAGCCTTCAATAAATCCATTTCCCAAGAGATTCAGTCGAAGGTTCCCTACAACGTCACCGCGTCCACTATCCATTCTCTCGCGTATCGAGGGTGTATGAGTGACCCGAAACTGGCTGCGCTGATGCCGAAGCTGAACGCGGAGAAGTCCGATCTCCTGAAAACCACAGACCGTCCTAAAGCGTTTGGGGTTCCGCAGATTGTGAAACTCAACCCGGACGCGCCGGAGGGGCAGAACGTTCTCGAAGTGCGGGGCATCACCTTGTGTGTGGCGGCGGTCACGGACGCGCTCAAGAACTTCTGTGAGTCTGATTTTGACCATGTCACTACGGAGTGTGTTCCCCTGAACCAGCTTCCGTTGATGAGCAAAACGGATCCGAAACTCGCGCATGGACGCCGCGCGTTCCGTGAATACGTCGCCAAACTCGCACAGAAAATGTGGGATGAGGACATCACCCAGCCAAACGGTCGGTTGCCTTTCGGGTTCGACACGTACCTGAAGCTCTACGCGATGGGAAACCCTGATATCGCACACGAGCAGCGCATCAGCGGACGCGCCGTGCTGTTTTTCGATGAGGCACAGGATTCCACCGGCTGCATCACCGGGATGGTCATGCGCCAGCGCGGGAAAATGCAGATCGTGGTGTGCGGGGACTCCAGCCAGTCCATTTATCGTTTCCGTGGGAGTGTGGACTCCCTGCGGGCTTTCGCGGACACCGAAGACGTCAACGGGTACGCGCTCAGCCAGACGTTCCGTTTCGGACCGGAGGTCGCGGTGCGTGCCAACACCGCGCTCAACCATCTCCCGAACTCCGATGTGCGTATCGTTCCGGACTTGACGAAGAAGTCATCGGTGTCCCATCTCCCTCTGGAACGGGACGCGCGGGGAGATATGATCACTAGCCTCGCTCACGGAAAGAAACTGGACGCGGTGGTGTGCCGTTCCAACTACGACGTGATGTCGCTGTCCATCAAACTCCTTGCGGCGAATATCAAGACGTACGCCGACATCGACCGTGTCGGAATAACCAACGCGATCAATGACTACGAGCGGATGTCGCGGGGCGAAGCTCCGTGGAACAAGGGGTTGAAGGAGTTCGGGAGCAAAACGGAAACTCCGATTGATCACTTGAAGCGTGTCCTCAACCCTCCACCTGGGGAGAAGCTGTCCCCTGATGACGCGGCGAGGAAAGAGGAGCTGGGAAACACCGTGGAGTCCACTATCCGCCTGATCTTCCAGCTGTCCGTCCCCGCGATCAAGAACCTTCTCGCCAACCTCACCACCTCGGAACGGCAGGCGGACATCATCCTCACCACGGTCCACAAGGCGAAAGGCAGGCAGTGGCGCAATGTCGCCGTGGTGTGGAATGTCGATCCGTTCGACACCGCAAACGGGAACGTTGACCCGTTCGACACCAAGCACATTGACGAGCTGATGGTGTGGTACGTCGCGGTGACCCGCGCCCAGGAGAAGCTGTGGCTGGGGATGGACCCGTGTGAAGGGATCCGTTTCGACGGGGACGACACTTCGAAACTGGTGACGGCGATCAGCGGGCATCACGTCGCGGAGGCGCATCCTGTCCTCAAAGAGATTCGGGAAAAGAACGCCAAAGGATACCAGATTTCAGCGGCGATGGTGTTCGCCCATCAGCAGTTCGCGGTGGAACAGGTGGACTCACGCGGCGGGAAACTCACCCTCGAACTTCTCGGGGAGGTTGGTGTGGAATCCATGCTCGCTGCGAGGGACATCGCCCGCAGCGGTATCCCGCTGAAACTCACCCAAACGATGACCCCGTTGACGAACGCGATGGGATCGGCGGAGAAGATGGCTAACCTACTCAAATGGGGACAGTGCTAAATGGCGAACACCAAAGTGGTCGAAAGCAGCGCGCTGAGTCGTCCAGGAGACACCCGCTACGTCGTCATTGACGAGGACACGGGCAAGATACTCGATGACGCGGACGGCTACGGATACAAGACCAAGCAGAACGCGCACCGTGCCTACGGTTACCGCAGCGCGTCACCGGCGGTGAAGAAGCGACGGGAACAGATCAAGAAATCGGTTCGGGAATGGTGCGCCGCGAACAAGACCGTGGTGAACGACTTGAGCGATGAAGCGTTCTACGCGGCGAAAGACGGGGAGAGTTTCGACGCGGAAAACGTGAAGCGGTACCTGAGGCAGAACGGGATCGAGATGCCTTTCACCGCTCAGGAGTTTCTGAGGTACTGGTGAAGCCGACCAGAAACACCCCAGGATCAGATCCTGGGGTGTTTCTGTTTGTTTGGTTAGCGAGGAGGCGCTGGGGCGTACTGCTTGCACGCTGCGAACGCGGTGTTCCAGGTGCTCTGGTCAACCCCTGGAGGGGCGGGAGGAGCCTCGCCTGGCTTCGGCGGCTTGGATCCCTTCGGGGGTGGCGGTGGCTTGTCCGGAAGCTGCACGTTCACGCCGTTCTGTGTGAGACACTTCTGGAAGTCGGCTGGGGAAGCCACTGAAACGGGGGCAAACGCCACCGACAGCGACAGGACAGTTGCGCCAGCGAGGGCGAATGCGCGTGTTCTCATACCCCAACTATAGCAGACGGGTGTCAAGTTGTTACATGAACACCAATTTGCCGTCACGTCCCTACCACGGGCACTCCCTAACCACGGAACATGTGACGGGTGACGCGCTGCGCGAGGTCGTCCATCCCGTCCAGTCCAACGCCCTCGGTGCTGATCCTGGTGACGGTGCGCAGCGGTTGGACATGGAGGGACTCCTCGAACTCGTCCCAGTTCTCCAACTTCCACATGTCCCGTTCCGCTCCCCGATTCGTGAGGCGGCGGCGGTGCTCCCCGCTTTCGGGACGGTCCACCCACAGTGCCTTCACAGTGAACCCGCGCTCGTCACATTTTCGGGTGAAAGCACGCATCCACCCATCGTTGGTGATTTCCTGAAGCAGCGGGGCGACGACAACGGCGTGTACCCCGTTTTCCGCGATATCAAGTGCGACGGCGAGCATGCAGTCATATTCCGGGGTACGGACACGGTACAGATATTCCGCTGAGTAACGGTCACCAGGGTCTCCGGTGAGTTCCCCCATTAGAACGTCTACCAGCGCCCGTGTCGCGGAGTCCTTGTCAATCAGCGCGGCATGTGCGTGTTTGGCGATGTGACGGGCGAGTGTTGTTTTTCCGACACCAGCGTGTCCACCGATCAGGAGTATCGTCGTCACCAGTCTCTCCCACAATCGTGGGGGATGTGGACTGGAGTGATCCAGGAGGGGATTTCCTTGATGATGCGCCCGTAACGTTCCTCGGTGCTGATGATTCCCGCAAGGCAGTGGACACCGTTGATACGATCCTCCTCTTCCGGCCACGGGGTCTCCCCATCGGTGAGAAGGATGAAGTTCGTGGGGCGGTTACGCCCACCCATCTTACGCACCGCGTCGTAGGCGACCCGCATGTCCGTGCCCCCGAGAACGTCCACATCCCCAATACTGCGTCCGCGTCGGGTTTCCACACTGTTGATGATAGTGGTCACGTTCATCACGCGAAGCTTCTTCACGCTCTTGGAACGCAGGATGCTCGTCGCCTCCGACACCGCCTTTTCCATAGACCCGTCCATCATCGAGCCGCTGGTGTCCAAACCGATAAGTGCGTTGGGATCGGTTTTACGTTTACCGGGGATGCAGATGGTTTCGTCCAGATTGCGTCGGCTCAATTCGTAGTAGGACGACCTACCCCCGCCACGCGCCGCGATAACCTGTGCGACAAGAGGCTTACGCAGCTTACGCCACCACGGAATGACAGGCGGCGCAAGGACTTCCGCAGCCCACTTCGCCTGTTCAGCCGAGTAGTTTCCCGCCGTCTTTTTCTTGTTGGCGATGGAGTCGAGGATTTCTTGGGCGACTTTCTTCTCCACGTAGTCTTTGACAGTGTCGGATATCGCGGGGTACAAGTCGTCCGCTTCAGCGACATCTTTATCGGAAACCTCATGGCAGAACCCACCAGACCCTTGTCGAGGGGTCTGACCAGCGTCATCGCTTCCGGAGTCGGAAGAGTTGGAGTCACCGTCACCACTTACGGAGTCACCGTCCGAATCAGAGTCTCCGTTTCCGTCACCTGGTTCGTCAAGGTAATCGTCATCGTCGTTGTCGTCCAAGGGCGGAATGTAGGGGATGCGCGATGCGTACTCCTCGGCGGTGAGTCCGTCAGCTAGACCGTACTTGCTGGGGTACACGCATCCGTGCGGGAGTTTCGCCCCAGGCATGTTAATGATGTCGTCGTTGCTTTCGCAGTCGGCGGCGATGTTCCAGTCCACCTTCACACCGGGATTTGCTTTACGGTAGGCGATTCCGCGATCAATGTGTCGGCGAACAGGGTGCCACACCTCGTGAATGAGGACGTAGGGGAACTCCTTCTCGCTCCACGTTGAAGCCCATCCGTGAAATGAGATGTAGATGTGTCCGTGGTTGTCGGTTGCCCAGGTTCCTTTTTTATTATTCCAGTACACGGGCTGGAGGGTGAACATCGCGGCGGCGAGTTCCGGAGCCTTGTGGTAGGCGTCTGCGCGAATGAGTCGGTATCGTTTATCTTCTTCCGGGGTGAGTTTCCTGACCCTTTGCTTTTTCGCTGCGGATGACATGATTTCCTTTCGGACTTGCATAGGTGTTGTCACTAGGTTAACATGGTGGAGAGATAATCGCAAAGGAAACTCCGAAAACACGTTCTACCTGCGGAGTTGCCAAGTATTGACAGAGTGTGTTAATCTCATACCAACACCGATTGAACCAAGGAGACCGAGACCATGCCCGAAGTCCTAGACGCAGAATCCGCGACCGAGGAACCCTACATTCTCAAGGGTGAGCACACGCAGCGCGTCGTGAAACTCATCAAGATGTGCTGGAAGCGCAACAAGACCCCGATCCTGTGGGGCGCTCCCGGTAACGGTAAAACAGCCTTGGTTGAGGCGCTGTCCCGCGAAGAGGAATGCGTGGGGATGGTTCGTGTTCTCCTCGGAAGCGCGGACAAGGCGGACACGCTGGGAATGCCGAATCGCGGCGTGATTCACGGAAAGCACGCCGAATACCAGGTGACGTTTCACGCCGACCCGCATTGGGCGGTGAACGCGCAGGAGGCTCAAGACGGCGACAAGCATTTCATCGTGTTCTTCGATGAGATCCCGCAAGCAGAGCTGGACGTTCAGGGAACCATCCTCACCATGATTCACGACCACATCATGCCGAGTGGGACGAAACTAGGCATGCACGTGAAGTTCATCTGCGCGGGAAACCCCACCGATGATGTGTCCAGTGGGTACGAGCTGATCGAACCTTTGCAGAACCGCCTCTCTCACGTCACCTACGAGCCGCCGCGCGAGGAGTACCTCGTCGGTATGCGGGAGGCGTGGGGAAAGAATGTCAGCCCCGAGGAACGTTCCCTTCGAGCGATGATCGCGAGCTACCTCCAGACCCGCCCTGACACCCACCTTCACCAGATGCCCGCCAACGGAAGTAAAGAGAACGCGTGGCCCTCGCGGCGCAGCTGGGATAACTTCGCCAGTGTCGGAGCGGACGTGATGGGCGATCAGGACATGCTCACGTTCGTCGCCACGTCGTTCATCGGCGAGGCTATGGCGATGGAGTTCGTCGCGGCTATGTTCCTGATCAAGCAGCACTCTCCGGAAGAAATCATCGCTGACCCGTCGATTGTCGACTGGAACGACCCTCTGACCAACCTCTACCACATGACTTCGCTCACCTCGTGGGCGGATAGCGGGGAGAAGCTCCAGAAGGCTATTGACGTGATCGGGTTCGCTAGCCTTAACGGACCCGCTGACATTGTCGCGCTGTCTCTTCCGGAAATCGGAAACAAACTGGGAACAGTCTGTTCTATCGCAGAACGTTCAGCGATCATGAAGTCCCTCGATAAAACCACTCTCCATGACTACATCCACTTGATGTTTTGAAGTGGTGTCGCGTGACGGATGTCAACTAGACTCACCGAATAGCGGTGCGAGCGGGTGTTCCTCCTTTCCACCCGCTGCGGCATCGCAGCCAGAAAGAGGGGTGGTGCCCTCAACCTGGTGCCTGTGCCCCGGACCCTAAAGGTCCGGGGCACAGTGCTATCATCGGAACATGACCAAGCAGCTTATCCGTCAGCTCAACAAGGACGCGAAACTTGTCCAATGCTCCCGCACGGGCATCACTTGGGTGGAGAATGGCAGCACCGGACTTCGCCACAGCGCACATCCCAGCATCCATGAGACGGGTTCCGTTCGCGGGATGAAAGCCAATGGTTACTGGGGAGCTATACACACCTGATCTCCGCGCATCTGGCTACGCGGGATTCATCCCCGTAACAGGGGAGCTATGGAAACGACCATCTTTTTAGGTGATCGGGTTCAGATTCATCCCCGGATTCATCCCCGTACTAGGGGAACTATCCGTGCTCACCGTTACTAACGATCTATTCCGTTGTCAAATACCACAAAATCTTAATCTGCCACCTTGAGACCACGTAACCCCAGACTCGGGGAGTATCTCACTTTGAACGATTCCTTATTTCCACGGCTGGAGGTTACGGTGAGTTCTGCTTCACCATCGTCGTTCAGGACTAGCACGAAGCTTCGAGGATCTACAACCCACTTCCACTTGTCAATGTCCCATCGCAGCTGGTGCCCTTCCTTGCACAATTCGAGGATAGTAGGAAGGTGTATACCGTTCAATGTCTTGGGCAGCTTGAGTTCTTGACGTGCGAGCCGAAGTAACCGCCGCCTCCCTACACCTCCTGCGGACCCTGACATAACTATACGGGTGTTACCCGAGCGTACTTCCAGTTCCCCGTCCGCGCGACGGTACATAACGTACGCGGTTCGGTCCATTACGGAGTCACGCACTGATGCGAACTCCCCCAAGTCCTTTGACATAATCTCCCACCCGTAGAGGGGTCCGACCGCTAACCCTGTTTCCGGTTGCGGTACAAGCCACTTGTCCGCGCGAGATGCACTGACTTTATGTGAATCCAATTCCTTGTCGCGGGATTTGATGTAAGTATCTTTCCACCCATCGAGTATGGTTTTGAAAGCCTCATCACCGTACGGGTCGATTACCAGGCGGGGACCGTCCTCCGGCGTGATGATGTGGGTCATCGTTAACAGGCTTGCGGCGGTGACCATCGGTGCGCACTTCCCGTACACCATTTCCGTACCTCTAGGTATTTTGAAATCACCGTCTCCCAAATAGAACCCAACAACGAACAGTTTCGGGTCAGTGTGGTCTTCCGGTCGCGAGCGCTTATGGCGGTGAAGTCTTCCCGCGCGCTGGACGAGGGCTGACGCGGGACACACTTCGGTGACCATCACGTCGAAGTCCACGTCTAAGGACTGCTCCAGAACCTGCGTTCCGATGAGGATGTACTTTTCTGGACGACGCTCGCCAGCCTTCGGACCCAGGCGGTCAACCAGTGATGTCTCCTTGGCGCGGCGGTCTTCGATGGTGAACCGTGAGTGCATCAGTTCCACTTCCCAGTCCTCGGGCATCACATCCCTGACGCGGGAAAATAGCCGCTGCGCTCGTGTAACGGTGTTACAGATGACCGCCACACACCCGTGTTCGCCAGCGGCACCCTTCACCACGTCGGTAATCTCTGAATCCGATACAGCGTTGTCCTCTGATGAATCAGGAACCATGTTCAGCGTAATCGTTTTTCGACGCTCCACAGCTGTGATCCCATCAGTGACCTGAACAATTCCTCCACGCTCACTGCTGGTGATGAGCGGGTATTCCTTGGTCTGTGTCGGCTCCACCGACGAACTGGTAGCCGAAACACCCATGTACGCCGCGTGCAGTTCGGCGCGAACTTGCGGTGTAAGGGTGGCGCTGAGCGCGATGACAGGGACGCGGTAGGCACCTAGCCACCGAAGAACCCGTAAAAGGAACTGCCGCATGTAGATGTCGTGATCGTGAATCTCATCAATTATCAGTACCTTTGACGCAAGTCCAAGATGCGGCAGCACGGTGTATTCGCGGTTGAAAGCAGCGTAGAGAACTTGGTCAATGGTGCCTACCGCGAAGTCGGACAACACCGCGCGGTGCCGACCCGTCATCCATGAATGAATGGTTGCTTCCGCTGCGGGGGCGGTATGAGCGTCTTCGTCATTGCAGCACAACGCTCCCCTCTTGACATTGACGTTCATCCCGACGCGGCGCATCGCCATCTTGTCGTCGTTGAGTGCGGCTTGGCTGTGGATGAGCTGGGTGGAGAACTTCCCTCCTTGACCCAGCCGTGACATCCATGTTGTGACACGGTTGAACATGGCGTTCGAGGTCGCCATCGTCGGGAGCGCGACCATGACGCCCCGCGCTCCACTGCGTGCTGCCAGCATCTCCGCAGCCGCGAGTCCTGCCTCGGTCTTACCCGATCCGGTGGCGTCTTCGATGATGAGGAAGGTTCCGCCGTCCTTCGGGGAATACTTCTTGAGATGTCTCCCGAGTTTGGCTTGGACAGGTCTTGGCTTGAACACTCCATCAAACGATTCAGGCTTGAATCTTTCAGCGAAATGTTTCCTGAAACTCCGCTCCATATTTCGAGTGGGTGCCCACGTGGATGGAAGTTCTAAAATCTCAAGGGCTTCCGCAACACGCCGCGCATCAGGCATATGGGGAGGTGCCTCAGCACCTAGAGGGCATAGAACTTCGCTGGATGCGATCCAGTCCGACATCACCACCATCGCACTGAGCAGCGTCTGTCCCTCGGGACGTAGTGGCGTGCTCACCATGTGTGTGATGTCGCGGGCGGTTAATGATGTGTGCGCCGCCATGTGATCGAGGAAATGTCTCCGTAAGTCGCTCCATTTCGGTAGCGTCCCTGACCCTGAGTAAGCGTCTGATCTGGTGTCAGGGGAATCAAGAAGCTTTGCTCCGCTCGGTGGCTTTCCGTGATGCCCTCCTACCGCCACGCCCCATCCTGAAATACGAGAATAGGACTCTCCGTCCTCATCATCCAGGTGCAGCTTGAGACGGTCAAGCGCCCAGTCGTTGAACTCGTAATGAGAGATCGTTTCATGGCGTATCGACAACGGAGGTTTGGTAAAACTGTAGGTGGGCATCATCTCATTGAAGCGCTCATGCAACCATCCAGACTTCCACACGAAGTCTGGCGAAGCCTTACCTATGTCGTGGATTCCCGCCATAAATATGTAGATGCGTCGTGCTGTGGAAGTGTCAATTCCGCCACCTGCACGACAGATAATCCGTTTTACTTGTGCGGGGAAGAATTTATCCCACAAGACTTCAGCCACACCAGCGGTGTCGGTGAGATGGGTGATTAGGGGCAGCCATTTACGGCTGCCGGGGTTGAGGTAGTCAGACTTCCCCCACACAACGACATCAGGAGTGGCAGGTGTTGATGGTAGTATATCTGCGTCCCCCTGTTCCGGGGATGACTCATTGTCAGTGCCTAGAACCATGTCGCTCCCCTCTATGGGGATAACACCCCGCCCTGCATCATGTAAAGGCAGGGGTGTACGGTCAGAGACCACTTCACACATCACATCATCAGACACGCTATTGACTCTACACGATGGTGTGCTAATCTAGGCACTGACAAGTTCACTAGTTAGGAGAGTATGTGAACATTCTGACGGGTGAGCCGATCTTCCATACCACCTACTCGGGGGGTAGCACTGGAGTGTGTACCCTTGCTGAGCTGGCGCAGCGCGCTGATGAGATAGTTGCGCTTGACGAGGAGCCATTGGTTCGGTTAGCGGTGGTCGAGATGTTGGCGGTCATTGTGGTGGAGGCGTTACAGCACACAGGTGCCATTCCCGCCGAGCTGCAAGCCTCTGACGCACTTATCGCTCGCCGCAAGGTATGGAAGATTCCACATAGCTCACTGTCCAGCGCGGTGGACGCTTACATTCAGGACATCGACACCACTTGGTTTGATCTGTTTAGTCCGAACGGCTTGGGACAGGTAGAAGGGTCCGCGCCCGCCAAACAGCTGGACCCAGGGAAGTTCACTTCTTTGAATCCCACTTTCGGTATCGAGAATTCCACCACCCAGCGCGCAACTCCACCTGTCGTTGCGAAGAGCATTATATGTCTTCGGTACCTTGGACGAGGCGGCGTTAACACCATGCCTGTAGGGGGCAAGGTCACATACCCGTTAGCGGGTCCGTTACTTCAAACCCGTGCCGCTTATGTCGAGGGCTCCACTCTTCGGGACACTATTTTAGGAATCATCACCACTGAACTTGTTGTAGACACCAGTCTTCCATCGTGGAGGTCTCCTGCACCTGATATTGCGGGGGACAATTCAGGAACACTCATCACTGGTCCCCGTCGCGCTATGACGGAGGTCACCCGCATTCCGTACCTGGAATGGGGAGAGGATGGCACACTGGTGGCGGCTACGACATTCCCTGGAATCAGCCTAACCAAAGAAAACATTCAAAAATATTGCCCCACCTCAAAGATGGTGGACCGTGTAGATGCTAAAACTAAAGAACCGAAGATAACATCCCCGATACCCTTATATGGACAGAGCAATCCGTTTCCGTGGCAAGGGCTTACAGCGGTCATTGAGGCTGACGGTGATGACTCCAACAGGGCTGTAGAAAGCGCTGCGGCATACCGCTCATCGACAGCTCTCGGCGGGAATATTCGTGTACGAAGCATTAACTTAACGCACTCCAAGCAGTCAAAGATCAGCAGCATAACAGAGGATGTGTTCGATGTTCCTCTGTTCCTGATGCGTGAATCAGTGCCTGATGGTGCCACGCGGTCCATCATTCGTTCTCGTGCGAAAGTGGTCTCGTTGTACGTGGCGCGTACGAGTTCCGTGGCATCAAAAATGTGCACGGTGATAAGGGATATCGAAAAGGGAAACAAGAAGAAAGCCAGTGGCAAGTCTGAAGACATCAAACTGGAGTTTCTTTCGCGTGTCGATGAGCTGTTTCGTGCATGGCTGTCCAAACTACCCGCACTACCTGAACGCGGTGAGGACGACTCCGCCATGACGGATCATGTTGAGAAGTGGCGGCGTGCTGTAGTGCGACTAGTGCGTGACATCATGGATGATTACCTGAAAGATATTCCGGCTGCGTGGTGGTCCTCTCGTGAAATTCCGAAACGGCGCGCTGAGCTAAACAAGTATGTGTCCGTAACACTTGGCATTGAACAGAACTCGAGGGATAAGGTAGGTAAATGAGCACTATACCCCCGTGGGATTCAGCCAGAAATCAAGCTGTAACCCTTATATCGCGGTACAGTAACGGTACCTATAACCGTGAACGGGCTGTACTACGGCGCATGGACCCGCTGAACCCCGCGTCCGATTGGGATGCCTCCGCCATCCTGTACTCGTCAGGGCTGTCCGGAGTGCCCCCATCCGTGGAGCTGGCGGTGGCTACCGCGATCCACCTGTGGGCGGTCAACTACAACAAACACAACACACTGCCCCTCGATGATGAAGGCAACCGTGTAAGTATTCGATTCGGCTCGTCCTTGCGGAGCGCTGCTTACGCCAAGAACAAGGGCAAGGAAATGGACGCGGGGGTTATCCGTAGAGTTTCCGCTCTAGTTCGGTCGAACACGAACGCTTCCCTGGTGCGTCATCTTCGGTCGGTGACCACCTATACTGAAAGTGTTGGTGTCGCTATCGACTACCCAAGCCTTGCCTCTGATCTGAGCACGATGCTACGTCCCAATGGGAACCTGTCACGGTCCAGCAAGACCTTCCCGACCTGGAACCGCAGTTTCTGGCAGGCACCCTAGGAGGATAAGTAGACCACCCCGCTATTTTCGACCCAACAACCAAAACCACGCAGCACAACCCAACAACAAGGAGTAAACCCATGACCATAGTTCGCGTACACGCTATCCAAACCTTCGCCGCGTCGAACCTGAATCGCGATGACACCGGAGCGCCCAAGAGCCAGGTGTTTGGAGGCGTCCAGCGTGCACGGGTGTCTAGCCAGTGCATCAAGGCAGCCATCCGCGCCGACTTCCAGTCCAAGGGCGACGTTCGCCTACGGTCCACCCGTACCGTTCGGATGCCATCGCTGGTCATCGCCCGTGTGCAGGAGCTGGAACCGTCTATCTCCGCCGCTGAGGTGTCGGACATCTTGAAGGCGGCGCTGGGAAGCCTTAAGTCCCAGAAGGCGACCGATCGCGCCAAGAAGAAGGCGGAGACTACTGAGGTCGCATCCGTTGATCTGACCACCGACGCGCTGTTCTCGGTGTCCGAGGCTCAGGTGGACGCGCTGGCGGCGCTGGTCATCGACACCGTGAAGAACGGCGCGAAGCTGACCAAGGCGGATGTCACCAAGGCGCTGAGCACCAACAACGCCGCTGACCAGAAGCTGTTCGGAAGGTTCTACGCCGACGACAAGGCTCTGACCATCGACGCCGCGTGCCAGGTGGCTCACGCTCTCGGAACTGGTGTCATGCCGGAAGGTTTCGACTACTACACGGGGCGCGATGAGCTGGGCGCTATCATCCGTGATGATGGCAGCGACACGGGCGCGGGAGCTGCAATGGTCGGTGTCAAGGAGTTCACGTCGGGTCCGATGTACCGCTACGCCACCGTGGACGTTGATGCGCTTCATGATGGGCTGGGCGGGGACACCGCGTTGACCGCCGATGCCGTTGCGGAGTTCATCGACTCGTTCATCAGAACTATCCCATCCGGTTCGCAGAACAGCTACGCCGCGCACTCGATGCCTACCACCATCCTGGTGGAGGTCGCGGACAACGGAGCGGGAGTGTCCTTCGCCGCTGCATTCGAGACCCCTGTGGACACCGCTGACGCAGCCAGCAAGCGTATGGTGGACTACGCCAGCAAGGTGTACGCGGCGTACGGCAATGCGCCCGCCACAGCAGTCCTGGTCACCCTGAGCGACGGACTGGAAGCCCCTGAATGGGCGGACGCGGGAAGCGTCGATGATGCCGTTGAGGGTGTGCGTAGCTCCGTCTCGGAGCGTCTGGGGGCGAAGTAGATGCCCACCCTCATGCTGCGACTGGCAGCACCGCTACAGGCGTGGGGTGCTGCCGAAGAAGGTGAGTTCCGTCGCGTCAACCCGTACCCCACTCGTTCAGGGATCATGGGGATGATTGCCAACGCGGCGGGACACCTTCGCGGAGATGCTCCTGGTCCGTGGGAGGGGCTTCGGATCGGTGTCCGTGTTGACCGCGCTGGCACCCTCATCCGTGACTACCACACCGCGCACCGCGCATCCGCGAGCGCTCCCAGCCTGTCACGACGGATGTACCTGTCCGACGCTGCGTTCCTGGTCGGTCTGGAAGGCGACGCCGAGGTGCTGGATGCCGTCGTCGGTGTCCTCAGCGCTCCCAAGCGTCCGCTGTTCCTGGGACGTAAAGGGTGTCCCCCTTCGGTGCCTGTGCTCGGTGATGTCCTTTCAGGAACCCTGGAGGACGCGCTCGGGGACCATCGGTGGCTTCCGGCAGAGTTCGCGCTCACCGACGACCAGAAGGCTAGAGCCAAGCGTGTGACCGACAAGAGCGCCCTCACGCTGGACACCTTCGTGGAACCGACTTCCTATGTCGCGGGAGCGACGATGGTTCGTGATGTTCCCGTGTCGCGGGTCAGCAACGACCGACGATTTCTTTCGCGGCAAGTCGTTGCGGGTAAGGCGGTGCTTCCGTGTACCTCCACGGCAGTACCCCGTAGTGCGGATAAGTCCATTCCGCACGACCCATTCGATTTCTGAAACCAACATTCGATCCCGTACGGGGATTGCCTTGAAAGGGCATCATGTTCATCTCACGCATCTATATCAACCCGCAGCGCAAGGACACCAAGGCAGCGGCGGGCAACCCGAACAAGCTGCACGGCGCGGTGCTTAACACCGTGGCACCGAACGCGGACAGAACCCGTCCCGAAGGGCTGCTGTGGCGTCTGGACACGGGGAAGCATTCCCATGCGCTGTATGTGGTGTCCCCGTCCGAGCCTGACCTTCGCGCCATTCAGGAGTCCTACGGATGGGATACCGTGGAGGGTAAGGCTACGGTGCGCGACTACACACCGCGCCTGGACTCTCTGAAAGTTGGTCAGCGGTTGGCGTTCCGGTTGACCGCCAACCCGACGCATAATGTGGAGTACCCGTCCGAGGAAGGGAAGAACGGTGCGCCGCGTCGTCGTCGCATTCCGCACGAAACACATAACCATCAAGTTAGATGGCTGGTAGACCGCGCTAAGGCGTGCGGATTCAACCTCACGGGCTACACCCCAGCCGCTGAGGTGGATGGAAAGATCACTGGACCGTTCGACAGCATCCGCACCTCACCGCTGCGCGTAGAGAGGTTCACCAAAGGGAACAACAGTGCACAAGTGACCATAGGAAAAGTGACGTTCGAGGGTGTTCTAGAAGTTACCAATCCTGAGGTTTTCAGGAACGCTCTAGTTACAGGAATTGGTCGTGGAAAAGCTTATGGTTGTGGACTCTTGACCGTAGCCAACTTGGGGTGAACCGATATTAGTTGGGATGCGATACGCCGCTCATGTTTAGTGAGAAGTGCTGTAATAGCGTGCTTTAGCTAATATGGAGTGATGTTCAAACAAACACTTCACGACAGCTCTAGAATAGGCGCTAGAACCGGATTCCTGTTCCTTGATAAGTGCCGTGTGACGCGCACTGGAAATAAGCTCGTGGCGTGTCGTAATGACCGCGACATCTCCATTCCGACAGACTCCTATAACGTCCTCATGTTTGGACCAGGAAGCTCTATAACGCATCAGGCAGTAGCGTTGATGGCGCGTGACGGTGTTTCCGCTGTATGGGTCGGTGACGGTGTAGGTGTGTGGTATGCCCAGGGGTACCCCCTCACGAGAAGCAACGAACTTGTGGTCCGCCAAGCGAGGATTGTGTCAGATGAGCACTCGCGTAGGCAAGCCGCGATACGGCTGTACGAGTTACGGTTTCGCGGAATGCGCTCGTTGTTCGAGGAATGCGACACTGTTAAAGAGATGCAGTTAGCTGAAGCTAGGTTGATGAAAAATGTGTATTCAGGTAATTCGAAAAGAACTGGCGTATCATGGGTTCGCAGAGATACCAGCGGCGCACTGGATGCTGTCAACAATGCTATGACTTTGGCGCACTCGTGTCTGTACGCAATAACTAGTTCGGTCATAGGTGCGCTGTCACTGAGTCCGGGACTAGGCGTTGTCCATCACGGGAACTATCGCGCATTTGTACTGGACATCGCGGATGTGTACAAGGAAAGAACCACCATACCTATATCGTTTGACTTGGCGTCAGCATCCCCGCACGAGTTTGTGGCAGCTAAAACCGTCCGCGCCGCCATGCGGGAATCTCTTATGACCCAAGACTTTATTAGAAGAATGGTCAAGGACATATTCATTGTGCTGGGTGTTTCGGAGGATAGATCCTATGTTACTTTTACTGACGCGAATGAATGGTGGAAAGGATGATCGTCACTGTATGCGTAAAGAGAGTCACATCCCAGGTTCGTGGGCTTCTTGGAAGGTACCTGGTCGAGATAGAGAGCGGGGTGTTTATCGGAGATGTTAGCGAGCGAGTACGCGCGTCGTTATGGGGACGTGTCACTAATGGTTGCGGTCTTGACGGATCTGCTTGGATGATCTACCCCACAACAGACACTGTTCAAGGGATGCACTTGCTGAACTACAACACCGACTGGAGTATCGAGGATATGGACGGTGTTATGCTGGTGTCCCGTCCCTTGAAAATTACAAAACAGTGTGCTGAGATTAAAGACAATGTTCAGATTGTCGATCCTGGCTGGTAACAGCTTATAGTTCCCCTACTACGGGGATGAATCCGTTGCCAAGCTGGTCGGGGCGAATCTGCCCGAAATAGTTCCCCTACTACGGGGATGAATCCAGTACGAAGAGCGTCCTGGGAGGTCTGTGGGAATAGTTCCCCTACTACGGGGATGAATCCAACTGGATGCAATGGGATATGGAAATAGTTGCATAGTTCCCCTACTACGGGGATGAATCCGGACAAGCTGGCGGGTTCTACGCTTCCGCTCAATAGTTCCCCTACTACGGGGATGAATCCAACGCGGCGCTGAAGCTGAGTTTCAGAGTCAGATAGTTCCCCTACTACGGGGATGAATCCGAACGCCTGCTGGTCTTCGGGAGCCAGGCTCTATAGTTCCCCTACTACGGGGATGAATCCGCCGCAGCGCCAGTCCACGAAGGGGACGCCCCATAGTTCCCCTACTACGGGGATGAATCCGTACCCCCGCGCAATGGCTCGACCTCCTGACGATAGTTCCCCTACTACGGGGATGAATCCCAAACCGAACACCCCGCCGTCCAGCAGCGGCTATAGTTCCCCTACTACGGGGATGAATCCCCGCCAGCTTGTCCGTATCGTCCGTGACCGCGATAGTTCCCCTACTACGGGGATGAATCCGCTGCGGCAGTCACCGAGGTACAATGTTGTACATAGTTCCCCTACTACGGGGATGAATCCCTCGGTGCTGATGCGGAACTGGATCTGTGTGAATAGTTCCCCTACTACGGGGATGAATCCGAGGAACTCCGCGAGTCCGTTCCTGCGGGATAATAGTTCCCCTACTACGGGGATGAATCCATTCCGGGGAC
>WBZQ01000309.1_pt1 | contig 41865 bp, 39 predicted proteins | sample 5204251 | NCBI WGS metagenome assembly WBZQ01 (sample SAMN12412402, study PRJNA552823) | activated sludge metagenome | isolation source: activated sludge from nitrification reactor of wastewater treatment plant... | place: USA: Virginia | collected 2017-09 | reverse complement strand
CGCCATCGCCACGAAGATCGGCCGATTCGAGCTGGCGGATCGCGGGACGATTTTTCTCGATGAAGTGGGAGAAATCCCGCTGGAGTTGCAGGTCAAGCTGCTGCGTGTGCTGCAGGAGCAGGAGTTCGAGCGGTTGGGTAGTACCAGGACGATGCGGGTCAATATCCGGGTGATCGCCGCGACGAATCGCGACCTAAGTCAGATGGTGGACGAACAACAATTCCGCAGCGATCTCTATTACCGCTTGAAAGTCTTCCCGGTGACCGTGCCCCCGCTTCGTGAGCGGGTGGAGGATATTCCGGTGCTGGTTCGGCACTTCGTCCAGAAGTTTGCTTCGCGCATGAAAAAGCACATAGAAACGGTGCCGGCCGATGCCATGCGGGCCTTGCAAGCCTATGGATGGCCGGGCAACGTGCGGGAATTGGAAAACTTCGTGGAGCGGGCGGTTATCCTGTCGTCTGGGTCGGAGCTGTTCGTGCCCACGGCCGAATTGAAACGTCCGGCCTCTCTGCCCAATGGCTCGGCCACTACGCTGGAAGCAGCCGAGCGCGATCATATCATCAAAGCCCTACGTGATACCCACTGGGTCATCGGCGGATCGTCCGGTGCGGCGGCCCGCTTAGGCATGAAGCGCACCACGCTGCAGTCCAAGATGCAGAAACTCGGCATTGCTCGCCCCCGGTAATCGAGCTCCAGCCTATCCCGTCTTTTTTGCGCCGACCAATCGACACCTGCCGAGATATCGGCAGTGGTTCTTCGGCACTGACGTCGGCACTCGGAGCCGCTTCTCGACCTCTACGCTGCAATTCCCTTCTCGCATCAGTAAATGCTTTTCTTAGGGCATGACCGCATGACGTGGAACAAATCCTGCTGTACAGCTGACACATCACGGTATGAAGGACGGGGGAGACGCTCATGGAACCGGTGGGAGATTTATTGGAGCAGCATGGTGCGTGGGTGTTGTTCGGTGGGGTGCTGGCCGAGCAACTCGGGTTGCCGTTTCCGGCATTGCCGCTACTGGTCGCGGCCGGCGTGTTGGTGGGGACCGGCCATCTCTCCTGGTCCGGAGCATTGGTCGCTGCGCTCTCGGCGACCCTGTTGGCGGATATCATCTGGTTTCTCGCCGGGCGGTGGCGTGGCCGTCCGGTGTTGACGCTCCTGTGCCGGATTGCGCTGGAGCCGGACGCCTGCGTGCGGCGGACGGAGGACTTTTTCCGCAAGCATGGCGTGCAATCGTTGCTGGTGGCGAAATTCATTCCGGGATTGAGCACGATCGCTCCGCCGTTAGCCGGAATTGTCGGCCTGGGGCTTCCGTTATTCCTGCTGTACGACGGGGTGGGCGCCGCAGTCTGGGCCGGGGCCGGATTAGGGTTCGGCCTGCTGTTCACTGACCAAGTGGAATGGGCCCTGATCTATTCGGAGCAGGCTGTACCGGCGCTCCTCTTCGCAGCGGTGGTCCTGTTGCCGGTCTACATCGGCTGGAAGGCCGGGCATGTTCGCCGCCAACTTCAAGCCGTTCCAAGGATGACGGTAGCGGAGCTGCTGGAGAAGCTTCGAGGTCCGGATGCTCCCTTGCTCATCGACGTGCGGCCACGGCTTGCCGTTGAGGCAGAGCCAGGAATTCCGAACGCCGTGCACATCTCCTTGGAAGATTTGGCGCATCGGCACGGGGAACTCCCTCGCTCCCGAGATCTGGTCCTCTATTGCCGTTGCCCGTCGGATGCCGCCAGTGCGCAGGCTGTTTTGCTGTTGCAACGGAAAGGGTTCTCGCGGGTATGGCCGCTTGCGGGCGGTCTCGATGCCTGGCGAGGGATCGTGGAAGAGACGGAACCAATAGAATTGATGCAGGTGAACAGGCTGGCGGTCTGACGGAAGACCACCATCACCTCTGCAGGGAGGTATCTATGGAACTGAAGATCCCGACCCCTGAACAAGCGTATTGGGGGTTACGCGCCATGAAAACCGTGGCGCTGGCGGATGGCGCGGTTGATGAATCAGAACGGCAGATGCTGGAAGCCGTACAGCGTGTGTTCGGGACCAGTCATCCAGTGGACGAGCTCGAAGCAATTGCGCCGGAGGAATTGGCGTCGGGGTTGCCCGATCAGCAGATTCGTCGGCAGCTGGTGAACGGGTTGGTCGTGATGTCGATGATCGATCAGAAGGTAAAGCCGGAAGAGGCAGCGCTGGTGGAGCGGTTTTCCGCGGTGCTCCAGGTCACCCTGCCTGAGGTGACGAATCTCCGCCATGTCGTGAAGAGGGAACTTTTCCACTTACGCCTCGATTTGGTTCGCCGCTTTTGGTTACGAGAAAAGGTGGCGGAAATCTGGGATCAGGAGGGATTGCGCGGGTTGGCGAAATTTGTCGGCGGGATGACCGGGACCTATGCGAATGCCGAATTGGCTGCGCGGTATCAGGCGTTGGAGCAATGTCCTCCTGGGTCATTGGGACGGAGTTATTGGGACTATTGCCGCAGCAATGGATTCGCCCTCCCGGGCGAACGGAACGGTGCTCCTGAGGCAATTCTCTTCCATGATTGCGCGCACATCCTCTCCGGCTATGGCACGGATCCGCAAGGAGAAGTGCAAGTCGCCTGTTTCAGCGCGGGGTTTCAGCGTCGCGATCCGTTCCTATTCGTGTTTTTCGTGCTGCTGCAATTCCATCTCGGCATTCGCATGACGCCGATCACCAAAGCTCGAACGGGATTCTTCGATCCGGAATTGGCCTTGATCGCCATACGGCGGGGAGCGGCCATGACCGTGGATCTCAACAACGGGTGGGACTATTGGCCGGTCATGCGAGAATCGGTTGAAACCCTTCGCACGCGGTACAACATTTTGCCGATGGAGGCATTTCGCCAGAGCCCTTCCCTGGAGGCAGGACGATGAGCATGCCGTTATTTCGGCAGATGCCGGCGGGAAGGCAGTCAGGTTTCGGCACGCGACCACATTCGGTGCTCACAGGAAGAGAAGCCGCCCGAATATGGCAGGAGAATCGGTGGTTCGTGGCAATGATTGAGATAGGTTCGGCTGGAATGCGATTTGCTGTTACCAGGTAGCGTTGTTTCACGTGAGCGAGTGAGTCTGCCTCAGTGTCACCTGGTATTGGTCGGGAGGAATGGTCATGAATCGTCGTGGATGGATCGGATCGTCGTTGTTGATGCTGACGGTGATCGGAATCGGGGTGGGGTTGGCGGTGTGGAAATATGGCAGTATCCAAGACCAAGCCGCTGCCTCGACCAACCAGCCGGAGCCGATGGAGGTCGTCACGCTTGCAGTGGCCAGGGCTGTTGACCATCACCAGACTGCCACGTCGATCGGGACGGTGTTGGCGCTCCGCTCCATCACTCTGCGCAATGAATTGGCTGGGACGGTCCATCAGGTGCGATTCACACCGGGCCAGATTGTTGAAGCCGGCACGGTGTTGGTCGCCCTCGATGTCTCGGTAGAGGAGGCCGATCTCAGGGCACAGCAGGCCCAAGCGGCGCTGGCGCGTACCGTCCTCGACCGGCGCCGGGCGCTCACTCAGGATCTGGCGGCGGCACAGGAGGAGGTGGATCGTGCCGGGGCGGACCTGGATGTCGCACAGGCGCAGATCGCACGTACGAAAGCCTTGATTGCCCGCAAGACCATCCGTGCCCCGTTCCGTGCCCGGGTCGGCCTCGCTGATGTGCATCCAGGGCAGTACCTCAATGAAGGTACGCAGCTGACGACGCTGCAGGGGATTGATGACGCCGTGCATGTGGATTTCGCCGTGCCGCAGCATGTGGCGGCTGGTTTGCGGAATGGTGACCTGGTGGATGTGTATCCGGCGGGTGAGGCTACTGCTGTTCAAGCCAAGATTGTGGCATTGGACGCCCGCATCGATCCTGCGACGCGTAATGCCATGGTACGTGCCCGCATCGACCGTTCGCCTGCCATGCCCGTACCCGGCGCAGCGGTGCGGGTCAAGGTCCGGGTGGGCGCGCCACGCAGCGCGGTGGCCATTCCGGTCAATGCGGTGCGCAAGGGGCCAGGAGGTGATCAGGTGTTCGTGATCAACCCTGACGGCCAAGGCAAAACACGCGCGCAGGTGCGTCACGTAGAGAGCGGCGCGATGTCGGGCGATGACATCATCGTCTATGCCGGGTTGACCGCCGGAGAACAGGTGGCGGCCTCCGGTGCATTTAAATTGCGTGACGGCGTGCTCGTGGTAGCGGCTGGCGGGCCGATTACCAAATCCGACGCCACTCCTTTGCCGGAGCAACCATGAGTCAGAGAGGCACGACCATGCGTTCATTTACCGATGTCTTCATCAAACACCCGGTCCTGGCCGTGGTGATCAACCTGGTCATTGTGCTGGTCGGCTGGCGCGCGTTGACCACGCTGCCGGTGCAGCAGTACCCCAAGATCGAAAGTTCGTCGATCATCATCACCACCGTCTATTACGGGGCCAGCGCCGAGACGGTGCGCGGGTTTCTGACCACGCCGATCGAACGGGTGGTGTCTGCCATCAGCGGAGTCGACTATCTGGAGTCCACGAGCCGGGCCGGTGTCAGCACGGTCACGGTACATTTGAAGCTCAATCACAACAGCACGGCGGCATTGGCCGAAGTGACGGCGCGGCTGCAACAGGTCCGGTCGGAGTTGCCGACAGAGTCAGAGCCGCCTGCGGTCGAGGTGCAGCGCGCCGATCGCCCCTATGCGTCGTTTTATCTGAGCTTTACCTCGCCTGAACGGACGGTGCCGGCCTTGACCGACTGGCTGCTCCGCTCGCTCCAGCCGCAGTTTGCCACCCTGACCGGTGTCCAACGCGTGACCATCGAAGGCGGACGGCAGATCGCCATGCGCGTCTGGATCGATCCGGACAGACTCGCCGCCTACAATCTTTCACCTGGTGACGTGCAAGCGGCGTTGCGACGCAACAATTACCTGGCGGCCGTTGGCCGGACGAAGGGCAACCTGGTGCAGATCAATCTGCTGGCAAACACGGACCTGCGGAGCACTGAAGAGTTCGAGGATCTCATCGTTACAGATCGCGGCGGAGCCATCGTGCGGTTGAGAGACGTGGCGCGAGTTGAGAATGGCGCTGAGGAAGCCGAGATGGTTGCCAAGTATAACCGCACAGAAGGGGTGTACCTCGGGATTTGGCCTCTCGTGGGTTCGAACGAGATCGAGGTCGCGCACCGGCTGCGAGAGGAAATGGATCGGATTCGCCCCACGTTGCCGAAGGATATCGACATGCAGTTGGTGTGGGACGGCACGATGTTCATGCGGAGCGCGTTGGAGGAAATCACCAAGACGCTCGGTGAAACGGTGCTGATCGTGGCGACGGTCGTGTTTCTCTTCATGGGCTCGGTGCGGACGGCGTTGGTCCCGCTGGTCGCCATGCCGGTGTCGTTGGTTGGCGCGGCCATCTTTATGTATGCGTTCGGTTTCAGCCTGAATCTGTTGACGATCCTTGCCATCGTGTTGTCGGTGGGATTGGTCGTGGACGATGCCATCGTCGTCGTCGAAAATGTGGAGCGGCATGTGCGCGAGGGCAAATCCCGCATTCAAGCTGCGCTGCTTGGCTCGCGTGAACTCGTGGGGCCCATCATTGCGATGACGATCACACTCGCTGCCGTCTATGCCCCGATCGGGTTTCAAGGCGGATTGACCGGGTCGCTGTTTTTGGAATTTGCGATGACACTGGCCGCCGCCGTGGTGCTGTCCGGCGTGGTGGCGATCACGCTCTCGCCGGTGATGAGTTCGTACTTCGTGCACCCTGAAGGCAAGGAAGGACGATTGACCAAGCTGGTGAATCGGGTTTTCGACACGACGCGGGCGGGGTATGGACGTCTGCTCGACGGTGCGTTGGAGATGCGCTGGGCGGTCGTCGTCGCGGCCCTGTTGGTGATGGTCGCGGCCTGGCCGCTGTATCAGTTCTCTAGGCAGGAATTGGCGCCGGTGGAAGACCAGAGCCATATCAGCCTGTTTCTCGAAGCGGCCCCCGATTCGACGGTGGCGGCGACGAACCGAGATTCCTTGAAGGTCATCGATGCGCTGCGAGCGTTTCCCGAGGCGCGGTTCACTTGGTCGCTCACGTCATCCTGGGGTGGGTTCGGTGGCTTGGTCGCAAAAGATTGGCGTGAGCGGTCTCGTTCGACGGAGCTGATGTATGGCCAGGTCTATGGCGCGGTCTCCCAAATTCCCGGGCTGCGGGTGTTCCCACGGCTCGATCCGCCCCTGCCGACGCCAGGCCAATATGATGTCGAATTGATTTTAGAAAGCCAGTTGCCTGCCGAGCAGTTGATGGAAACCACGGCGGCCGTGCTGGGCGCCGGGTGGCAGAGCGGAAAATTTCTGTACGTCGATACGGATCTCAAGCTCGATTTGCCTGAGGCACGCGTTGTCATCGATCGCGAGCGGCTGGCGGATTTGGGGTTCGACCTCGCTCGTGTCGGGCAGGAACTAGGCACGCTGCTCGGCGGTGCCTATGTGAACCGGTTCAATTTCTATGATCGGAGTTACAAGGTCATCCCGCAAATCGGCGACAAGGATCGAGCCACGTTGGATCCGCTGCTGGACTTGAAGATCAAGACGCCGGGCGGGCAGTTGGTCCCGGTGTCGACCTTCACCCGCATCGAGACCAGCACGGCTCCACGGACGCTGAACCGCTTTCAGCAGCGTAATGCAGTCCGCATCTTCGGCGGCGTGAAGCCTGGCGTGACAAAGGACGAAGCGTTGCGTGTGCTGGAAACCGCCGCTTCAGCCGCTGCCGGTTCTCGCGCGACGCTCGATTATGCGGGCGAATCGCGCCAGATCCGGCATGAGGGGTCGGCCCTCATCGTGACGCTGGGGTTCGCAGTCGTGCTGATCTATCTGGTGCTGGCGGCTCAGTTCCAAAGTTTCCGTGATCCGTTGATCGTGCTGTTGGGCTCGGTGCCGTTGGCCATTTCCGGGGCGTTGGTGTTTAGTTTCCTGAACCTCACGACGATCAACATCTATTCGCAGGTCGGCCTGATCACGCTGGTGGGCCTCATTGCCAAGAACGGCATTCTGATCGTGGAATTTGCCAACACCTTGCAAGCGCGTGGCTTGTCGAAAACCGCGGCGCTGCGTGAGGCGTCGATGACGCGGTTGCGCCCCGTGTTGATGACCTCGGCGGCGACGGTGTTCGGCCATCTGCCGCTGGTGCTGGTGTCGGGGCCTGGCGCGGCGGCGCGAAACAGCATCGGCATGGTGCTGGTCACGGGCATGACCGTCGGCACGCTGTTTACGCTGTTCGTGGTGCCGGTGTTTTATTCGCTGATCGCCACGCGGCATCAACCGGCGGAGGAGTTGGACGCAGCCGAGGAGCCGGGTCTGCAACTCGCGGGCGCAAAGGGGTGAATGGACTCACTATGTTGAAAATTACATCGGAGCAGAGTGGAGATTCCGCCCGACTGACCTTGGAGGGCAGTTTGAGCGGGCCCTGGGTGACGGAACTAGAACGAACCTGGCTAGTGGTGCGGCAGTCCGGCATATTCGCGCCCGTCGTGGAACTGGTCGGGATCACGTTCATCTCGGAAGACGGTAAGGCTCTCCTGGCCAGGATGTGGCGGGAAGGTGCGGCCTTGATCGCCCATGGCTGTTGTACCAGACACATTGTGGGTGAAATTACCGGAACGGCCCCGGTGGTGGGCCCTGGTCAGTGCGACCCTGCATAGAATAGGTTCATCATGCGTCTGATTGCGTGTGTCATGGTTCTTGTCATCGTGACAGGCTGTGCCGTCGGTCCTGACTATTCACGTCCCGACCTTCAGGTGCCGAACGGATTCCGAATGGCGGCTTCTGATCAGGAGACGCAGTCTTTCGCCAATCTTCCCTGGTGGGATCTGTTGCAGGACGAGGAACTCCGCCGGCTCATTCGCATCGCGCTGGCGGAGAATAAAGATCTGCAGCGCGCGGTGGCGTCCGTCGAAGAATTTCAGTCTCGCCTGCTGATCTCGAAAATGGATTTTGCTCCGAAGGCCGATGTCATGGCCAATGCGCCGTCGTTCGGGCGCAAGGCCAATTTCCTGTTTCCGGGATTTCCCAATCCATTCAATTACTATCTCCAGGGAAACTTGTCCTGGGAGCTGGATATCTGGGGACGGGTTCGGCGGTCGAACGAAGCCGCGAGGGGAGATCTGCTCGCCCGAGAAGAGGCCCGACGCGCGGTGGTGCTGCAACTGGTGAGTGGGGTAGCGGAGGCCTACTTTGAGCTGCTGCAGTTTGATATGCAGCTCGGCGTGGCGCAGCGCACCCTGAAGTCCTGGGAGGAATCGGTCCGGATTGCCGAAGCTCGCCTGCGTCAGGGGATGATTTCACGTATCGACGCTGATCAGTTCGAAGCGGAACGGGCGAATGCGGCCGCTCGCGCAGCGGAATTGACCAGGCAAATGGTGCAGAAGGAGAATCAGCTCAGCATCCTGCTCGGAAGGCCGCCGGGGCAAGTCGCGCGCGGGCGTTCTTTGACGGAGCAGGTGTTGCCGCCGGAAGTGCCAGCGGGATTGCCATCGGAATTGCTCCAGCGCCGACCCGATCTGGTGCAAGCCGAACAGGAGTTGGCGGCTGCCACGGCGCGGATCGGCGTGGCTAAGGCGGATCGATTCCCGAAACTAAGTATCACCGGCATCCTCGGTGTGGCGAGTCCACAGTTTTCGCGGCTGATCGCGAACGAGACGGCATTCGGCGTGGTAGGTCCTGGTTTGGCCGGTCCACTGTTGAATGCGCAGATCCTGGGCTTTCAGCAGGACGCCGCCGAGGCGCAAGGCCGGGAAGTGCTGGCGAGGTATGAACAGGCGGTGCTGGTTGCGTTCCGCGAAGTGGAGGATGCGTTGGTGACGGTGCGCACGGCGCGGGAACAACGGGACGCACAGGCGCAGCAGGTCGATGCGTTACGTTCGGCCTTGCGGCTAGCCAATCTTCGCTACAAGGGAGGGCTGGCCAATTATCTCGATGTGCTGGTCGCGCAACGTAATCTGTTCGAGGCGGAACTGGCGTTGACGGGTACACACCGGCTGCAACTGGTCTCGGTGGTGCAGCTCTATAAGGCTCTCGGTGGGGGATGGTCGCCGCTGGACATGGCGCAACAGCAGCCGGGGCAGGCTCCTGGATCGCGAGGACAAATGACACCGGCCGCGGGCACTGTCCCGCCTGACCGTGGATGATCGGCCTTGCGGATCGGCCGCACGCTGTCGTCGGATCTTGCCCGCCGGATCATCGCGCTCCTCCCCGGTTCCTACATTGACAGTCTCCACCCCAAGCAGTAGGGTCTGGCGCTGGTGAGGGCACGCATCGAGTCGCTCTCGAAGGAACCAGGTCAATCTTGCGATGGAACCGATCGGATGACAACATCAGGCCAGGAAGGGCCGGGACCCATCACGAGCTTGCTGGCGGCGGATCATCGACGACTGGACGAGCTCTTGCGTTCCGCGGCAGCCACTGCCGATCAGCTCGATCAGGCCACCTACGATCAATTTCGCGTGGGCCTGCTCAGGCACATTGGCATGGAGGAAAAAATCCTGATGCCTGCGTTGCAGCGTTGGCGTGGCGGGGAACCGTTGCCGATCGCTACGAAGCTGCGGCTCGATCATGGCGCGCTGGCGACCTTGCTCATGCCCACGCCCACCGCGCAAATTCTCACGACGATTCGCCGGATTTTGTCGGATCACAATCAATTGGAAGAAGGCCCTGACGGGCTCTATGCCCTCTGCGATCAGTTGCCGGACGCGGAGAAGGAACCGCTATTGGTAGCCCTGCGGGCTGCGCCACAGCTCAGCGTCATGCGGCATTCCGACAGCCCGGCGGTGATGAAAACACTGGAGGGTGCGTTGACCAGAGCCGGGTATCGGTTAGAGCCGATGATCACGTCTGATGTGGTCGAGCCACGATGAGATGGCTGAAGGGGCCATCACGATGACGATTCGCCACCCCCGACGACTTCCGTTGCTCGCACTCGGCATGGTGGCCTTGGTGACGGGGCTCTGGGCCGGCCTCGCACGTCTTGGATGGGATATGCCTCTGCCGCGTCCTGAGTTTGCCTCGTTGCATGGTCCGTTGATGGTGTCCGGCTTTCTCGGGACGTTGATTAGTTTGGAGCGGGCGGTGGCGCTCGGCCAACCCTGGGCCTACGCGGCTCCGTTGCTCACCGGTCTTGGCGCCCAGGTCTTGATCGCAGGCGGTCCACTGGTCGCTGCCCAGCTGTTGATGCTGAGCGGCAGTGTCGAGTTGGTGGCGATCTTCTCGGCAATCATCAGGCGGCATCCGGCGTTGTACACGTATACCATGGGGGGCGGGGCCATTGTGTGGGCTCTGGGAAATCTGCTCTGGTGTCTCGGCTGGCCAGTTTTTCTGGTCGTCTTCTGGTGGGCGGCTTTTCTGGTGGTGACCATCGCCGGTGAGCGTCTGGAATTGGCCCGCTTGCAACAGGTGACTGCGGGCGCGCAGACGTCATTTCTTCTCATTCTTGGGACCTTGCTTGCGGGGGTGATGCTCCTGGGTTGGTGGTTTGACGGTGCCGTACGTCTGTTCGGTGCCGGACTCACCGGCTTGGCCCTCTGGTTGAGCCGTCATGACATCGCGAGGCGAACCGTGAGGCAAACGGGCCTCACGCGGTTCATTGCGATCTGTCTGCTCAGCGGGTACGGCTGGCTGGGGCTGAGTGGATTGGCCGCGATGGTGTATGGCGGTGTGCCGGTGGGCCCGCAGTACGATGTCATGCTGCACGCGTTTTTCCTCGGGTTTGTGTTCGCCATGATCTTCGCCCATGCACCGATCATTTTTCCGGCGGTGCTCGGCGCGCGGATGACGTATCGGCCGTGGTTCTACGCACATGTGGTGCTGTTGCAAGCGACACTGCTGGTGCGACTGGTCGGGGATGCGACCGGGTGGGGGGTGGGACGCCAGATCGGTGGATTGCTGAATGCGGTGACGTTGATTCTGTTCCTTGCGAACACAGTCACGGCCTTGGGGAGTCTGCCGGAGCGCCCCGGTTCCACCGCTCGTGCGCCGTCCTGATGCCTATCGCGGTGAACAGACTGTCGCACTAGGCATAAGGGAGTGTTGGATGACTACAGAGAAGTCAGGAGCAGGATCAGATCCACGGGTGACGCAAGCACTGCGTCAGGTGGTGGATCCCGAGTTGGGGATCAATATCGTCGATTTGGGCTTGGTCTATGGCAGCGAGGTGCGTGATGGGCAGGTGCATGTCACGATGACGATGACCACACCGGCTTGCCCGATGGAAGAGCTGCTGATGGAGATGGTGCATTCGGCGATCTTGCGCGAGTTGTCTGAGGCACGTTCGGTGGAGGTTGATCTGGTGTGGGAGCCACCATGGAAGCCGGAGATGATGAGCGCGGCAGCAAAATCCCAACTCGGCCGAACCTGAAGATCCGCCTGTGCATGCCGGGAGGCGGCGAGGTCTGACCCATCGAAGGGACTCTGACCGTGAGCGAGAACCAATCGCAGCAGGTACGCGCCCTGGTGGACGAGATCTACCGCACGCAGTCGCGGCAGGTCCTGGCCACGTTGATCCGTCTCCTCGGCGACTTCGACGCGGCAGAAGAAGCGCTGCATGAGGCTTTCACGGTGGCCGTCGAGCAGTGGGAGCGGGAGGGCATCCCCGGAAATCCCCGCGCCTGGCTCGTCTCCACCGGCCGGTTCAAAGCCATCGATGGCATTCGCCGTCGCGCCCGCTTCGACGCATCGTTGGACGAACTCGCCCGTCAGCTTGAATCCGCCACCCCCAGCCCCGAGACCGAATCGCATGATGGACCATCCGTAGAGGACGACCGGCTGCGGTTGATCTTTACCTGCTGCCATCCCGCGCTGACGCCGGAGGCGCAGATTGCGATGACGATGCGGGAGGTCTGCGGGCTGACAACCGAAGAGACAGCGCGCGCGTTCCTGACGAAACCCGCCACTATCGCGCAACGGATCGTCCGGGCGAAGGCGAAGATCCGTGACGCACGCATCCCCTACGAAGTGCCTCCGCCGGAGGACCTGCCCGCGCGATTGGACGCGGTCTTGCGCGTGGTCTACCTCGTGTTCAACGAAGGATACTCGGCCTCGTTCGGGGACGCCGTCACCCGGCACGATCTCTCTGTGGAAGCGATTCGGCTCGCCCGGCTGCTAGTGCAACTCCTGCCTGATCCGGAAACAATCGGATTGCTCGCGCTGCTCCTTTTACAGGATTCCCGGCGCGACGCACGCGTCTCCGGATCGGGCGACGTGATCCTGCTCGAAGATCAAGATCGAACGCGGTGGGATCGGCAACAGATCGCCGAGGGCATGACACTCGTGCAGCGGGCCCTGTCGATGGGGGAGGTTGGTCCGTATGCCGTTCAATCGGCGATTGCCTCTATCCATGCGCAGGCGCCGAATGCGGCTGCGACCGATTGGCGTCGCATCGTCGAGCTCTATGGCCTGCTGCTCCAAGCCGAACCATCCCCAGTGGTGGAACTGAACCGTGCGGTCGCCGTCGCGATGCTCGATGGACCGGCGGCGGGGCTCGCCCTGATCGATGGTCTGCTCGCGCGAGGGGAGCTGCGGGCCTATCATCTTGCCCATGCGGCGCGCGCGGATTTGTGTCGACGCTTGGGGCGGCGCGATGACGCGCGGCGCGCCTATGAGCAGGCACTCAGCCTCACCCAGCAGGGGCCTGAACGGCGTTTTCTTGAGCGCCGGTTGCTGGAACTCTGAGGCCAGCCTCCCCCACGCCGCTGCGACGGTCGCGTAACCCATTGAACAATCGAGGATTGAGTGCTGTATCGAAACCTTGACGGCGCCTTGTCGATTTGGGGCCTCGCCAACGACTATCGTATGAAACAGGGGAGAGCGCTCAGGGGCGCTAGGAGTCGAAAACCGGGGGGAATACCATGGCGAAGGTGACACGGAGGCAAACGAGTAAGACGACCAAGACGACCAAGATGCCGGCCAGTATCTGCTGGTTTGAAGTGCCGGCCGATGATATCGCGCGGGCCAAGAAATTTTATGGCCGACTGTTCGGCTGGACCTTTGCCAAGATTCCCGCCGCAATCCACGATTACTGGCACATCGACACCGCAGGCAAAGATGCTTCGCCGGATGGAGGCCTGATGCCGCGCATGTACCCGGGGCAGGGCATCACCAATTATGTGGCCGTCCCGTCTATCAGCCGGGCGGTGGCGAAGGTGCAGAAACTTGGTGGGACAGTATGCAAACCGAAAACCGAAGTCCCGGGAATGGGGTATTTCGCCATGTGTGAGGACACGGAGGGGAATGTGTTTGCGCTGTGGGAACCGTTGCAACGCAAACCCTAGGACAGTCTCCAGGTTGCAATCCGGAAGGGGGAGGATAGGATGAAGTACCTCTGCTTAGTATACATGGAAGAAAAACAGTTGCATGCGATGCCGCAGGCCGAGCGGGTCGCGCTCTCCGACGAGTCGATGGCCTACTGTGAGGCGTTGGCGAAGCAGGGCGAGATGTTGTCCGCGTCGCCGTTGCATCCCGTGGAAACGGCCACGACCGTTCGGGTCCGCAATGGCAAGGTGGCGACGACCGACGGACCCTTTGCGGAAACAAAGGAGCAATTGGCGGGGTATCTGCTGATTGATGTCCGGGATCTCAACGATGCCTTGCGCGTGGCGGCGAAGTTTCCCGGTGCACGGTATGGGAGCATCGAAGTCCGGCCCATCAAGGAAGGCGGCTGCGCCTAGCAAGGCCGGCCTGAGGAGACGCGGAGTCTACGATGAAATTTATTCTGTTGGTGCATCACGACGAAACGGTATTTGAGACATTCAGCGAGGAGCGAAAGCGCGCTCTGCTGGCGGATTCTATTGGCCTCTGTCACCAGTTGGACAAACAAGGCCAGTACGTCCATGCCTCGCCGGTCCAGCCGGCGGCCAGCGCAACGTTGGTCCGGGTGCGCGACGGCAACGCCATCGTCACGGATGGGCCGTTCATCGAAACGCGGGAGCAGATGGCGGGGTACTTTCTCATCGAAGCCACCGATCGCGAGGCAGCGGTGGCCATTGCCACTCGTGTGCCGGGAGCCACCATCGGGACCGTCGAAGTCCGTCCGGTGCGGGACGTGACGGGATTGCCCTAAGACGTGAAGCGTGCCGCGTGAAGAACGGGTTGCTCACCGCCCCACGCGAGAGGCGCTTCACGAACGACGAGATGCGAGTCCGTAGAGGAAGGAGTCAGATATGAGTCGGGTGCGAGTGTTGGTGGGTACGAAAAAGGGCGGGTTCATTTTGTCATCGGATGCGAATCGGAAGCGGTGGGAGGTGCAAGGGCCGTTATGGGGTGGGTGGGAAATCTACCACCTGACCGGCTCCCCGGCCGATCCCGACCGGCTCTATGCCTCGCAGACGAGCAGCTGGTTCGGACAGGTCATCCAACGATCGGACGACGGAGGTCACAGCTGGAACCCTCCCGGCACAAAGCCGGAAGATCTCATGGGGGAAGACGGCATGCCCAAGGGCGAGAGCAACATGTTCGTCTACGACCAGTCCGCGGAAACCGGACAGCCGCTCACGACGCATCAGCATTACGACGGCACGCAGCGTCCCTGGGAGTTCAAACGCGTCTGGCATCTGGAACCGTCGCCGACGGAACCTGACACAGTCTTTGCCGGTGTCGAGGACGCGGCTCTGTTCAAATCGCGAGACGGGGGACGGACCTGGAAGGAACTGGCTGGATTACGGAGCGCGAAGGGGCAACTGTGGCAACCGGGTGCCGGCGGGATGTGTCTTCACACGGTCTTGTTGGACCCACGGCAACCGAACCGGATGTTTGTGGCCATTTCGGCAGCCGGCACGTTTCGGACTGAGGACGGTGGCCAGACCTGGCGTCCGACGAACAAAGGCCTGTTGTCGAAATATGAGTTGCCCGATCCGGATGCAGAGGTGGGGCATTGCGTGCATCGCATCACGATGCATCCCTCCCGTCCCAACGTGTTGTTCATGCAAAAGCATTGGGACGTCATGCGGAGCGACAACGGTGGCGATTCGTGGCATGAGATCAGCGGCAATCTCCCGACTGATTTCGGCTTTCCCATCGTGGTGCATGCGCACGAACCGGAGACGGTCTATGTCGTGCCGATCAAGAGTGACTCGGAACATTATCCGCCGGATGGAAAGCTGCGGGTCTATCGCAGCCGAACGGGCGGGCATGAATGGGAAGCGCTCACCAAGGGCCTTCCCCAGGAACATTGCTATGTAAACATCCTCCGGGACGCCATGGCCGTAGATACCTGTGATCCCTGCGGTGTTTATTTCGGGACGACCGGAGGGCAAGTCTACGCGTCCGCCAATGGGGGCGACAGTTGGACGGCGATTGCGAGCAATTTGCCGGGGGTGTTGTCCGTCGAGGCGCAACTGGTGCCGTGATGCGTGACGCGAAACCGTTTGCGCGTTCCGGCGGCGAGATACGAGAGACGCTTGACGAGAGACAAATGATGTACGGGAGCCACCGATGGTACGTGTGATCGTGCCGCAACATTTGCGAACGCTGGCAAAGGTCGAGGGGGAAGTGTCACTGGATGTGGCTGGGCCTGTAACACAGGGAGCCGTGCTCGATGCGCTGGAGGCGCGTTATCCCATGCTGCGGGGGACGATTCGTGACCACACCACCAAGCGGCGACGGCCGTTCATCCGTTTTTTCGCCTGTGAGGAGGATCTCTCACATGAACCGGCTGACGCCGTGTTGCCCGAGGCCGTTGCCACGGGCAAAGAGGTATTGCTTATCGTCGGCGCCATGGCGGGAGGATAGCCGGCTGTACAGTAGACCGGGCAGCTGCGGCCGACGATGGGGGATAAATTGTTCAGGTCGGTCGTTCACGAACACAGAGGAGGCCGGTGATGAAATTCATGATTCTCGTGAAAGCGACAAAGAACTCCGAAGCGGGCATGATGCCGAGTCAGGAATTGCTGAGCGCCATGATGCACTACAACCAGGCGCTGGTCGATGCCGGGATCATGCTGGGGGGCGAGGGGTTGCACCCGAGCAGCAAAGGCGCGCGTGTCCGATTCTCCGGTTCCAAGCGAGTCGTGACGGGCGGGCCTTTCGCCGAAACGAACGAGGTTGTCGCCGGGTATTGGCTGTGGCAATGCCGGTCGATGGAAGACGCGATCGAGTGGGTGAAGCGTTGTCCCAACCCCATGCCCGGCGAAGAATCCGAAATCGAAATTCGACCACTGTTTGACGCGGAGGATTTCGGCGCTGAGTTCACACCGGAACTGAGACAACAAGAGGAAAAGATGCGTGAGCAGATGGATGCTCGGCGTTAAATGATGTGGGAGTGTTCCGGTCACCCGCACATGGATGTGCTTTCACTATAAGGAGGTTCCCATGCGACGCTCATTCTGGTCCCTGTTGTGTGTCTGCGCCCTGCTTCTGACCTCCCCGGCCTTGGCCAAGGAGAAGCACGCCGGAAAGAAAATGGACGAGCAGGCGATGATGGAGCTGTGGAAGCAGATGGCGACCCCGGGGGCGCCCCATAAGTTGCTGGCCGGTCTGGCCGGCAGTTGGACCACGAAGACCAAGGAGTGGATGGACCCGACGAAGCCCGCCACGGAATCAGAGGGCACGGCGGAGATCAGGCCGCTCATGGACGGTCGGTTTATCTTTCAAGAGTATCACGGGCAGATGATGGGGCAGCCCTTCGCTGGCATCGGCATCGACGGGTACGACAATATGAAAAAGAAGTATGTCACGGCCTGGATGGATAGTATGGGCACGGGCATCTTCATCATGGAAGGGACTGCCGGTGGCGATGGTAACACGATCACGTTGAAGGGATCGCATCCGGAGCCGGGCGGAGGACAGATGCACCATCGCGCGGTCTGGAAGATTGTGGACACCAATAACCAGGTCTTCGAGATGTACGGCACGCACCACGGCCAGAAGGAATCGAAAGTGCTGGAGATCATCTACACACGGAAACCATAAGTAGGTTGACCCGTTGCGATGCTGGTCTTGCGGCTCATGGACTTCGCGATGCCCACAGGTGACGGGACACACAACGTTGATCGGCAAAGGAGGGGACAATGCCACGAGTGATTGGACTACTGATGATGGGGCTCATGCTGACCGTGTTGAGTGGGTGTAGCTATCTGTTTTATCCGCGTGCCGGGGACTACGCCACTCAGGCGAAGGGGGCGAGCGGTGTGGAGACGATGACAAATCTGATCAGCATGATGGAGGCCACTGCATCCAGGGCCAAGGGCGGAAAGGGGGTCGATCCTGCCTTAGATGATCTCCACAATCAGTTCCACGCGTTGGACGATTCGTTTTGTGGGGTGACGGAGGCGCAAAGCAAGACTCCAGGATATGCGTTGGCGGTCACCCATAAAAAAGAACTCAGGGCGATCTTTGGGCGGCTCTGGAAGTTCAAGGATGACCAACCTCAGCGCGATCAGCATCTGGATCTGCTGGCGGCCGAGTTGAAGGAACTACGAGAGACTCTGCAGACTATACAGTAACTGCTGCCGAAGTCTGACCATTGGCGGAGAGGGCCTCCGGCGTCCTGCCGTGAGAGCGCCTTTCCGCCGCCGTCCAGGGGAAGGCCCTGTCCTCGCTCCTGCGCTCCTGCCTTGGTGATCCGCTGTGCCCTCGTGATGATCCAGCCCAACTCTGCCGCGGTGGCCTGCTGTGCCGTCGGTATCGCGAGCATCAGCTCAGGCTCCGTTGCTTACATGACAGCCAACCAGTAAGATGGGAACGCATTCATCTCAACCCGCGCGACAATTCAGATTTCATTCAGGGAGTAGGCATGGTCAGGCGATTGCGATGGTCCACGGTAGTCCCGGTGGTATGCGGGTGGCTGGCGCTGGTGCTTCTGCCAAGTTGCAAGCAGGAAGCCGGCTCCGCTCCGCCAGTCCGGGTGCCGGAGGTGGGGATTGTCGTCGCGACGGCTCAGGATGTGCCTGACGAACCGGAGTTCATCGGACAAGCGGAGTCGTCACGTCCTGTGGAAATTCGTTCCCAGGTCACCGGCATTTTGAAACAGTGGTTTTTTAAGGAAGGCCGCGACGTCAAAAAGGGCGATCGTCTGTATCAAATCGATCCGGTGCCGTTCCACGCCGCGATGCTCAGTGCCAAGGCGAAGGTTGCGCAATCGGAAGCGCGCCTGGTGCAGGCCAAGCAGAATCTGACCCGCGTGAAGCCGCTCTTGGCGGAACAGGCGGTCAGCACGAAGGATGTCGATGACGCGGTTGCCGAAGAGTTGGCGGCGAAGGCCGCGCTGGAAGGCGCAAAGGCGGAACTCGTCAAAGCGAAATTCGATCTCGATAACACGCTGATCATCGCACCGATTGATGGGATGATCGAACGCACACGGGTGTATGAGGGCCGATTGGTCTCGGCGCAAACGGATCTGTTGACCATGATCCATCAAGTGGATCCGATGTATGTCATTGTCAGTGCGCCGGAGAGTTTCCTGCTAAAGCGGAAGCGCGATACGGATGCCAAACGTATTCAGCATCCCGGTATCTATCAATTGCGCGGTGTGCTCACCTTTGTCGACGGGACGACGTATAAGCAGGAAGGTGTCCTGGATCTCCTGGATGTGGGGTTAAAGACCGACACGGGGTCGCGGCAGGCGCGGGTGGTGTTTCCCAATCCTGACCGGGTGTTGCTGCCGGGACAGTTTGTGCGGGTCCGGTTTAAGGGCACGCTTAAGACCGGTGCCATCCTGGTTCCGCAGCGTGCGGTGCAGCAGGGCGCGAAGGGCTCCATCCTGTTCGTCGTCGGGAAGGATGACAAGGTGGAGATGCGGGAAATTGTGGCGAGCAGTTGGCAGGGCAACCAATGGATCGTGGATGAAGGGGTGAAAGTCGGCGATCGCATCATTGTGGAGGGCCTGCATAAAATCGCGCCAGGGGCGCCGGTGAAACCGGTGCCGCTCGCTCCGGCCAGTACAACGACCGTACCGCCTGCCGAGCCGCCGCAGCCGGAGCGCGCCTCGTGATCTCACATTTCTTTATCGACCGCCCGATTTTCGCCTCGGTGTTGTCGATCGTCATCATGGTGCTCGGCCTGGTCGCCTTACAGGCCCTGCCGGTTGCCCAGTTTCCGGAAATCACCCCTCCCGTCGTGCAAATCGAAGCCGACTATCCCGGCGCCAATGCGGAGATCGTGGCCGATTCGGTGGCGCGTCCCATTGAGGTGCAGCTCCCAGGCATCGACAACCTGCTTTATTACGATTCGACCAGTACAAATGACGGGCATATGTCGATCAAGCTCACATTCGAGATCGGCACCGATGTCGATATTGCCCAAGTGCAGACGCAAAACCGGGTCAAGCTGGCGGAGCCGCAGTTGCCGCCGGAAGTGGTCAGGCAGGGCATCAGCATCAACAAGGTCTCCCCGGATCTGTTGGCCGTCGTGGCGCTGAGTTCCACCGATCCGACGCATGACACGGTGTATCTCTCGAATTATGCCATTCTTCGTGTGCTCGACAATCTGAAACGGCTCCGGGGAGTCGGCAACGCCGTGGTCTTCGGTTCCCAGAATTACTCGATGCGGCTGATTCTGGACCCCATCCGCATGGCGCAGCTCAGTTTGACGCCGACGGACATCGCCAATGTCGTGCGTGAACAGAATCGGGATTTCCCGGCGGGCACGATCGGCCGGGAACCAGCCTTAAAAGGGACGGAGCTCACCATCCCCGTCATTACCCAAGGCCGGCTGACCGAGGTCAAAGATTTTGAAGAGATGATTGTTCGTGCCATGCCGAACGGATCGATGGTCCGGCTGAAGGATGTGGCGCGCGTCGAACTGGGTGCGCAATCGTACACGCTGGAAGGGCGATGGAACGGCAAACCGAATGTGTTCTTGCTCACCTTTCTCTCCCCGGGCGCCAATGCGCTGGATACCGTGAAGCGATTGCGGGCGGAGTTGACAGAGGTGTCCAAGGGGTTTCCCACCGGCGTCTCGTATGACATTCCCTACGACACGACGCGCTTCATTGAGGTCTCCATCAAGGAGGTCGTGAAGACGCTGGCGGAAGCGATGATCCTGGTCATCTTGGTGGTCTACATCTTTTTGCAGAGCTGGCGTGCGACGCTGATCCCCGGGGTGGCGGTGCCGGTCTCTCTGATTGGAACGTTCGCCGGGATGCAGGCCCTCGGTTTTTCAATCAATACCCTGACGCTGTTCGGTATGGTGCTGGCGATCGGTATTGTGGTGGACGATGCCATCGTCGTCGTTGAGAACTGCGAACGGCACATGACGCAGGGAGGGCTTTCGCCCAAGCAGGCCGCCAAACGGGCGATGGAAGAAGTGACGGGGCCGGTCATTGCGATTGTGTTGGTGTTGTGCGCCGTATTTGTTCCGGTCGGGTTCCTGGGCGGGATCACCGGTGAGCTCTACAAGCAATTTGCCATCACCATTTCCATTGCCGTCATTATCTCGGGTTTCGTCGCGCTGACATTAAGCCCCGCGCTCTGCGCGCTCGTGCTGAAGCCGGGCGAAGAACAACATCGCGGGTTCTTCGGCCTGTTCAACCGAACGTTTTCATGGATGCAGGGTCGATATACCTCGACCGTCGGCCTGGCTTTATCGCGGCGGGTGCTCTCGATGGCGCTGTTCGCCGTGCTGCTGGCCGGTGTGTTCGTGATGTTCAAGGTCACGCCCACCAGTTTTTTGCCGGAGGAAGATCAGGGGTATTTCATCACGATCGTGCAACTTCCTGACGGCGCATCCAAGCAACGTACGGATGCCGTGTTGAGCAAGATCGAAAGCTATTTCCTCGCGAGTCCGGCTATCCATTCGACGGATGCGCTCTCGGGACAAAACTTCGTGTTCAATACCCGAGGGTCCAATGCCGCGACGATGTTTGTGCCGCTGAAGCACTGGGATGAACGGGCGGCACCGCAACACCATGTCAAAGCACTCATTGGGGCGGCCTATGGCGAATTTGCGAAAATTCCTGAAGCCCTCATCCTCGCATTTAATGCCCCCTCGATCCGAGGACTTGGGGCCACCGGTGGATTTTCGGTACAGCTTCAGGACCCGAGCGGTGGGGATTTCAGCACGTTCTCCGCCGTGGCGCAGGAATTTGTGGCGAAGGCCCGGCAGAACCCGGCGATCGGCGCGATCGGCACGAGCTTCCGTGTGAGCGCTCCGCGGATATTCGCCAAGGTGAACCGTGAACGTGCCAAAGCATTGGGCGTGCCGATCTCCGAAGTGTTCGATACCTTGCAGGCCTATTTCGGAAATCTCTATATCAACGACTTTGTCAAATTCGGTCGCGTGTTCCGGGTGCAAACGGAGGCGGAAGCGCAGTACCGCTCAACGCCTGACGATATTTCGAAGATTTATGTGCGCGCGATCGGTGCGCAAGGAACGACAATGATTCCGCTGGATGCGGTGGTGAGCACAGAGTTCAGCAGTGGCCCAGACCCCGTGACGCATTTCAACGGCTACAACACGGCGCTTGTTCTGGGTGCGGCTGCGCCGGGGGTGAGTTCGGGACAGGTGCTGGATGCGCTCGACAAGCTGGCGAAAGAAGTATTGGTGCCGAAGGGATATGGAATCGACTGGAGCGGCATTTCCTTTCAGGAGCGAATGGTCGGCAATCAGTCGTTCTATGCCTTTGGTTTTGGATTATTGATGGTGTTCCTCGTGCTGGCTGCCCAATACGAAAGCTGGGTGGTGCCGTTTGCCGTCATTCTCGCGGTCCCCATCGGATTGTTCGGTGCGCTGAGTGCGGTGTGGCTCAAGGGCATGACAAACGATATCTATTTCCAGATCGGGTTGGTGACGTTGATTGGGCTGTCGGCCAAGAATGCGATTCTGATCGTGGAGTTTGCCAACAAGCGGTATGAGGAAGGCCATCCCTTGTTGGATGCGACGATCGAGGCGGCCAGACTTCGTTTCCGCCCGATCGTGATGACATCGATGGCGTTTATTTTGGGCGTGGTGCCGCTGGTGGTCGCCACCGGAGCCGGTGCCGCTAGTCGCAATTCAATCGGTACCGGCGTGTTCGGTGGCATGGTGGCCGCGACGTTTCTGGCCATTTTCTTTGTGCCATTGTTCTTCGTCTTGATCCGCTCACTGAGCCGCCGTGGAAAGAATCCAGGCGCCCCGCCTGCGCCGAACATGCCGGATGAACCCGAAAAGGAGCGCGAATATCAGCATGCGTAGATTAGTGTTGGGGTTGTGTGCAGGGTTGTTGGCCGGGTGTGCCGTCGGTCCGGATTTCACGAAACCCGACGCCACCACGCCGGACGCCTTCCGGATGGCGGAGCCAGGTGGCGATGCAACATCGATTGCCAATACCCCCTGGTGGGAATTGTTGAGAGATCAGGAGCTGCAGAAGCTCATTTGCACGGCGCTCGAAGAAAATAAAGACTTGAAGCGCGCCGCGGCGGCCGTAGAAGAGTTTCAGGCCCGCTTGTTCATTGCGAAAACCGATTTCGCTCCACAGATGAACCTGACGGCCAATGCTCCGATGTTCGGCCGCAAGAGCAATTTTCTGTTCCCGGGATTTCCCAACCCGTTCAACTACTACCTCCAAGGAAATCTCTCCTGGGAGATCGACATCTGGGGACGTATCCGACGGTCGAACGAAGCAGCTCGCGGAGACCTGCTAGCACGCGAGGAAAATCGACGAGCCATCGTCTTGCAGCTGGTGAGCGGTGTGGCGGAGGCCTATTTCGATTTGCTGCAGTTCGACATGCAACTCGATATCGCCCGACGTACGCTCAAGTCCTGGGAAGAGTCGGTCAGGATCGCTCAGGCGCGTCTGCGGCAGGGAATGATCTCCAAGCTTGACGCCGACCAATTCGAGGCCGAGCGGGCCAATGCCGCGGCAAGGGCGGCCGAGTTTGAGCGGCAGAAAGTGCAGAAGGAGAATCAACTGAGTGTGTTGCTGGGTAGAAATCCTGGAAGGATCGCCCGCGGTCATTCGTTGACCGAGCAGGTCATGCCTCCTGACGTTCCTCCCGGACTTCCATCTGAGTTGCTGCAGCGGCGTCCTGATATTCTGCAGGCGGAACAGGACCTTGCTGCGGCCACGGCTCGTATCGGAATGGCCAAGGCCGACCGGTTTCCTAAGCTCAGCATCACCGGCATTTTGGGTGTGGCCAGTCCGCACTTGTCGCGCCTTGTGGCCAATGAAACCGCCTTCGGCGTGGCCGGGCCTGGGTTGGCCGCACCGTTGTTAAATGCGCAGATTTTGGGTTTTCAACAGGAAGCCGCGGAAGCGCAAGCCAGACAGGCTGTGGCGCAGTATGAGCAGGCCGTGTTGGTGGCGTTTAAAGAGGTGGAAGATTCGCTGGTGGCGGTCCGAACGGTTCGTGAGCAGCGAACGGCTCAATTGCAACAAGTCGATGCGCTCAGATCGGCGCTGAGTTTGGCGAATCTCCGGTACAAAGGGGGATTAGCGAACTATCTGGATGTCTTGATTGCTCAGCGCAATTTATTTGACGCTGAATTAGCCCTGATGGGGACCCACCGACTGCATCTGGTGTCGATTGTTCAGTTGTATAAAGCGCTTGGTGGTGGGTGGTCGCCGGAGGGGCAGTCATCGGTTTCAGCGTCACCAGCGACAGCGAACACTCAGCAATAAGCGTAATTAACCAGCTGTTATTGATGAAGGTCCTCTACCTTTCCCCCCGCGCGTTGTCAGTGTCTTCCCAACGGGCCTCTCTCCTGACAGAAGTTTGAAGGATCGGTCCCCACATCTCGGCAGGAGCTACCCGATGGGTGGTTCTTGCCGAGTTCGATTTATCGCTGTCGATCATAGGCTGAGGTGAGCGTGAGTAGCATGCAAAGTGTTCCGCCAAGGGCGGCCATGAGAATGGCCGTGAGGCCGCTCTGGATCCATGAGGTCGTAGTTTGGAGTCCTAAGACGAGGTTAAGGAGGTTGCATGCCCAGACGGTTGCCGCAACCCAGGCGAGGTGCTCAATTCGGTGTGCTCCAGCCCGAACTCCAGATATCAAAAAGCCAAGCGTGCCCGAGAGCAAGTTTCCTAAGTATGTGGCGGAAGCATTGTTCTCGAGTGTTACTCCGAGCAAGGCCATGCCGATCCCGGTGGCAAAGGTGAGCCCGTACACAACCCCTGCGTCTCGCAGCACCGTCGAGGGTCGTGGGATCATTGTAAGTCATCCGGCTGGATCTCGATCCCGCGGTGAGGTGCTTCCAGCTGTTTGAGAATAAAGAAGAGGAGGGTAGGTGGAATACCGTCCTTGCGTTCGGCCTGGGAGCTTCCACGGCGGATTGTCTTGGATGCGGGACTGGTCACCGAAACCTCCTTGTGTAGATAAAATCTGGAAGGCGGTTACTTCGCACCAGGAAATGCGGAGGTGTTGCCCGTGCGTTTCTGTCTATGCAGGTGTGGAGATGGGTCGCCGAACGTTCAGCCATGTTGCTAGAGCCTCTTTTTCTGGGGCGAGTTGGGGGAGGGGGATGAGCGGTGCAGCGATTTTCGGTCGTGCCTCCAGCGACTCAATCGTCTGGACAAGGCGTACACGAGGTTATCGATTGCAAGGACCAAGGCACCGATGATGAATAGTCCTAGAATCAGGGCCAGCTCTACATCAATGGACATACAGGTTCTTCCACACATTCGGTGATGGGACAGGTGAGAGACCTGTCCAGGTCGTTCACTTCTGCCCTATGCGGCAAGCTGGCCAATGTCCGTGGTTCCTGGGGGAGGGTTTTGGGTAGTGTTCCGTTGAGTGATGGCGGACGCTGCAAGTATCCGTGTCTCCTGTGCCGTGCGGTTTTGCTGCAACACACTGTCATGAATATTTCCGCAGTTCATGCATCGCCATGCCTGGAGCCACATCGGGCCAGATGAGTCCTCCATATCCAACAGGAAATCTTCGACCATGCATCCAGCGCAGCGAGAACAGCTCATAGTGGGTTCCTCCGTTGTTCAGTGCCTATGTGTAAGCCTAGCCTCCGACTCCTCTCTCCGGTAGACCAGAACGGAGTACCTCCTTGGGGGGACATGACCTGGGGCTGTTTCCAAGTTTCCTCCCCGAATGAACCGCCAAATTGGCATCTCTCGACCTGTGTGATGGAGTGTCGATGGCATTTGACGATCCTCTCAAAAGAGGGAACGCAATGCGAAAAATGAGAATATCGCCGGTGAACCGCTGGTGCTGAGAGTGGAATAACATTCTGGGACATGTGGACTAACAGCCTTCACTGCATGATTCTCCAGGTGATCGCCTCCTACTCATTCTGCCGCGTCAATGATCAGTTCCGATGATGTCCCCTGAAATTCCAGCTCCAGGGGAAGAGTCGTCTCAAACAATATCTTGAGACGACTGCGCTCATCCGCGTCCATGACGAGCAGTTCGACGCCCAATCGCTCTCCCTGAATCCAGAGCACTCTCGCCAAACTGACTGAAATAGGCCGACGATCCCGTTGGACTTGCAGTTTGATGGCGAGGTAGTCGCCGTCGATGAGTCTATGAAAGGTGGTGCGACGCAGGGTGGATCGATCGAGCTCAAAAATCTGAGCCTGCTCTGCACAGCCCGTGGCTTCCGCAGAGAGTCTGCAGTGGACAATAAATTTTGCTTTGTGCCGCTGCTCCATCTTGTGTTCCTCCACGTACGCGTTCTCTCGCCTGCGCTGAGATGGTCGAGCGTATCGCGATTCTGAATCGTCAACTAGCCTGCATAGAGGGTACGTCGATTGGGGGGGAGGCAGTCATTGTGCGGGCGGCAATGGGAAGGACTTTGATCTGTACCCGGATCATGAGGCCAACCAAGACACAGTGACGATTCGGGAGTAGCCGGTACGAGTGAACGGGCAAGAAGGTCGTATCCACAACCCCTCTAGCCCACCTATTGAAGGATTGTCGGCCGAACCATGAGGCGGTATCGTTCCAGCACGACTGGGGCGATTGAGATGGGCGTCTCAACTTTGTAATGGATCGCATCCCGTGCACTAGAGGCCAACGGGGGATGCAGGGAGTGAATGTGAAAATTGGTATGAGCGAGCGGAAAGAGAATGTCGAAGAGTCGGTGAAGGGGCTGCCTGTCTTTCATGTCTGGAGTCTGCGCGCGATTGCCCTTGGTCTTGTTTTGGGCAGCCTCTGTTTTGGGTGGCGCTCCTTTCAGCAGATGGGGCTGTTCTTGAATCTGGGCACCGACTATGCGCTGTACTTCGCGCAGTCTAAAGTCATGGATTCCGGGGCCTCCTCTCAGATTTACGACCTCTCGGTTGCAGATAAGCCCTATCGAGAGTTGTTAAATTCGTACAACCGCGACCCATTCTTTCAATCATGGACGGCGGATGTTGTTGTTGGCCCTGTCCCATATCCCCCGATATTTGCTTGGGCGCTTCGACCCTTTACGTGGATCTCACCACCATTGAGCTTTGCGTTATGGTGCTGCCTGAACCTGGCTCTCGCGCTTGTGATTGGCTGGCGGCTAGCCAGCCACTGCGGGTCATGGGATAGGCCTACCGTCATGTTGCTGTTTCTTGGCTCCTACCCCGTGGTGCTTAATCTGTATGTGGGACAAATTCAAATCTTACTGGCATGGTTTGTTGCCGAGTTCTATCTGGCTTTGCGGGCCGGAAAGGAGTTTCAGGGTGGTATCTGGCTTGGATGTCTGTTGCTCAAGCCACATTACGGTCTTCTGCTGGGACTTCTCTTACTCTGGAAGCGACGCTGGCATGCTGTATTCGGGGCTGCGATTGCGGGCAGCGTGATCGTGGGAGGCTCCGTTTGGGTGGCAGGTGTGGGGGGAGTCCTTGCTTATCCTTCGGCATTCAGTGGCATGGCGCAGTTCAGAGGAGATGATCCGACGCTCATGATTAATTGGCGATCTGTGATTCTCGACATGTATCCCGAGATTTATTGGAGGAGTGGAATGTTAGTGACCCTAGCCTTGGCAGCGGCCACGTTGTTCTTGCTTGCCTGGGTCTGGCGAGGTCGATGGAACCCACAGTCCGCCGATTTTCCTGTAAAAATCCTGCTCACGCTCCTAGGAACTCTCATCGCAAGTTTCCATAGTCATCCGTACGGCGCGGTGGTGCTTGCGATGCCGCTCGTCGTCGTGCTTTCTTCCGGACAGTTTGGCAAAGCTGCTTGGTGGGTCATTGGTTTTGGCGTGGTCATTCCGACACTCATTCTGGAGCTTGGGTACTCTGAGGGACCTACGAACGCCGAATTTCATGCCCATCTCGTTCTTGCGTCGCAGCTACTCAAGATGGTGCTGTTTGCAATGTTTGGGTATTTCTATTTGCGTTTGCGGCGATTTGGTGTGACTGGAATGAGCAGGGGAGTATTGATTGGGGATAGGGCGTTCATCATCGGTGTCGGGCAGACGCCATCGCGTGTGTAACATTCTTGGTCGGTTCATGATTGGGCGAGGGCGAATGTGGGGCACAGGTACTGCTGGTTCCCTTGCGGCAAACCCTTCTTCGTAGATTTGTTCTAGTCAAACGTCAGCAGGCTGCCGAAGCCTTCATTTTTGGGTCTGTACGAGGGGGCCTCCATCAGGCGTGTGTGGACGGACCCGTCCAATATTTCGGTGCGTGTGCCGGTTTGCATGACTGGTCGATAGAATCGAGAATGCACCCACCTTCGAAGTCCCACGAATGATTCGCTGAACGAATCGTGAAGTACGCTCAGCGCGTTGACTTTTCCCGGCACAGCGTTCGGATCAATGGTCAGTCCCTTCCCTTGCGAGATTCGTAGCATCCACGCCAAGGGAATATCAGCCAGTCCACGATCAGGATGGGCTCCCCCAAGGTCTCCATGGTCCCCGGCGAACCAACGCTGTTCAATGATTTGGTCGACTCCCGCTGGGGTGGTCCAGAGCGTCGCGTTATGGTCTGCCCGGTGTTCATCAATGGCGAGTGCGTGATACGCCCATCGTACGATGGGGCTCAACTCCGAATCGTGCAAACTGTAGCGGGGTTCGCCGAGCCATTTGAGTGCAGTTGCGGGGATCCCCAGCGGACCCACGGTCTCCCAGAGGCCGAGCAGTGTTACGGCAACACGTTGAAAGCTTCGTCGCCTCGATGTGAGCATTCCGGTTGTGTCGCCGGAGGTGCTGCGATAGCACCGATACGCCTCATCAAGAATATAGCTGGACGGATCCAGAATCAGCTGGAGGAGATGGTGCGTCAGGCCAGAGCCAATGGTCGCATTGCCCTCGCCCATACGGGCTGCATTGCGCGTGAATTTGACAAGGGGTTGGTCTAACAGGGTCGCTGAAGGAAGGCCTACGGTCGCAAGGAGGCCAACGAGTGATCGCGCAACATAGGCGCCGCGGCTAAATCCATACATGAACACTTCATCGCCGGGTTCATAGGTCGCGGTGAGGTAGGCATAGCCCAGAAGGATGGATCGATCTAGCCCATATCCGAAAGAACCCTCGCGGAATCGATGAAACCACGGTAGGTCAATACCTGAGTCGTACCATTTCTGCTGCAGGAGACCGGTAGTCGCTTGCGGGAGAATCGATTGGTAGAGTTGGTACACGTTCGTCTTCTGTTGCGCGTGGCACCCGTGTCCGGAGGAGGAAGATTGAACGGGAGCGTTCGAGGCAGAAGCCCATATGCCGGGGTCTGGAGGCGGCCGGTGCCATTCGCCATCGAAACACAGAATTATGCGTTTGGACACTCAGGCACTTTCTCCCCAGCCGCGCGGTTGTGGGGCTGATCCTTTGATCCGCCAGTCTTGGTTCGGGGGAAGACAAGGTGGAGTCAGCAGATTGCGGATCGAGGAGTAGGCAAACCTGATGCCAGTTTCGCGCGCATGTTGGACAAAAGCCCCCGAAATAGGACCATCCCTCAATCGCCAGGGCAAGAACGGTACACGTGCTGCGGATGCAAGGAGAGGATGGTCTGCGCGCAGGCGTTAGAAGCTGTATCTGAACCGATACTGGCTCGTATCTGAACGCATACGATGGTGGAGCAGCTCTGGGAGGATCTGGCGCGTTGCAGCGAGTCCGGTGCGATGCGGGGTGCGTTATCGAGGAGTCCCTTTCAGGAGTAGTTCTCGGTCCGCTTCGATCTGGCTTGCCAGCTGCTGTAAGGCTTGAGCGGTCGCCTCTGCGATCGGCTCCTGGTCGGATGCGGTGATCCAACGCACAGAAGACCCCAAGGCTTCCCCTTCTGCAGCGTAGGTTTTGACCGGTGCTTGGCCGGCAAATGAGACGTCGGCTTCCAAGTGTATACGGTAAAGGTAGCGGTCAGGGGCTCGAAGTGTAAGCCACGCCTTTACAACGAGGCGTAGATCAGCAGGGTCAGGCCCGATAGTGGTGAATGTCTGGCGTTGCGTCAAGTAGTCAGTGATGGCTCGTCGAAAGTCCTGCACCGGCCATTCGAGGAGGGGAATCCCCGGCATATGATCGGCACCTTCTATTGCGAGGAAGGGCACTTCAAGTTGTGCATTCGCCGGAATAGGCGAGGCGCTGGTGCCACTGTCAGAGAGTGAGAGGTGAATCTTGTGGACGCATCCGGATCCGGTAACGCATGCCTCAAGCAGCAGGATGATCAGCCAATGTGTAGGTCTCAGCATCGTGTAGGCGAGCCACCAACTATCGTTCGCGTCCCGGCGAGGGTGGGTTGAGCATATCAAGATCGCGAATGGCCCGTGCGGCTTGCTCGCGATAGGTTCGTTCGGTGGCGCCGGTGTACGTATCGATGACGCGTTGGTAGGTGGCGCGGGATTGGGCGTATTGCTTCTTGATCGAGAGATATTGCCCCAGGGCCAACCAATTCTGCGCGGCCGTTTCATTAGCGGTGCGGAGGTCCGTCCATTCACGATCGACCTGATTGGTTCCGGGATGGTTCACTCGCTTCGTAATGATCTCCCCCAATTGTGCGGAGAGTTGTTCGATAGCTTCGTTTTCCCGGACGGCGGCCGCCACGCGATCGTGCGTCAAATGATCGTAGAACGCTTCGACATGGTCTTTCACGGTGGTCGCGCGTTTTTCATGGATGTCATGTGAACAATGTGCGAGCAGGAGGCACAGGCTGACGAGACCCAAGCTCCGACAGATCGCAGGGATGCGGATGCTAATGGCCATTGGTCCCTCCCGGGTAGTCAAGAAATGCTTCCACAAAATCGGCCTTGTGATCCTACCTGAGTGAATGAGGAAAGGCGAGTCGACGTGTCACACTAGACGGCAGGTTTGAAGAACAGCACTGCCAGCGGAGGGAGGGTCATGACCAAGGAATGAGCATGGCCGTGGGCGGATACCGCTTCGGCCGACAAGCCACCAAGGTTGCCCATTCCGCTCCCGCCGTATGTTGAGGCATCACTGTTGAGCAACTCTTTCCAATAGCCTCCTTGCGGAACGCCGACGCGATAGTGCTGCCTAGGCACAGGCGTGAAATTGCAGATGATGGCAATGCTCTGGGGCGACGAGCGGCCATGGCGGAGAAGACTGATGACGCCGGTGTCCGCATCCTCACAGTCGATCCACTCAAAGCCGCGGGGATCAAAGTCGCACTCATGAAGTGCGGGCTCGGCCCGGTATAGGCGATTGAGGTCGGCGACCCACCGTTGCATCCCTTGATGCGGAGGGTATTGCAGCAAGTTCCAGTCAATGCTGTCGTCATGGGCCCACTCGCGCCACTGTCCGATTTCGCCCCCCATGAAGAGTAGTTTCTTGGCCGCCTGCGCGTACATGTAGCCAAAGAGGGCACGGAGGTTGGCGAACTTTTGCCAGTCGTCCCCAGGCATCTTTCCCAGCAGGGAGCCTTTCCCATGCACGACTTCATCATGAGAGAGGGGGAGCAAGAAATTCTCTTGGAAGGCATAGAGCATGCGAAAGGTGAGGTTCCGGTGGTGGTGCTTGCGATAGACGGGATCCAGCGCCATGTACTCAAGTGTGTCGTGCATCCACCCCATATCCCATTTCATGCCGAAGCCCAATCCTCCTGCATATGTCGGCCGTGAAACGGATGGCCAGGAGGTGGATTCTTCCGCATAGGTTTGCACGTCAGGGTGCCGGCGATAGATTTCCTCGTTGAGTTGGCGCAGAAACGTGATGGCATCCAAATTTTCCCGCCCGCCGTGGCGATTGGGGATCCATTCCCCTTCCTTGCGTGAATAATCGAGATACAACATCGACGCCACGGCATCGACCCGAAGACCGTCTGCGTGGTAGTGCTCCAGCCAGAACAGCGCGCTGCTGATGAGAAAACTGCGCACCTCATTGCGGCTGTAGTTGAAGACGGCGGTGCCCCAGTCGGGGTGGAGTCCCTGGCGGGGATCGGCATGTTCGAAGAGGTGGCTGCCGTCGAACCGGCTGAGGCCATGATCGTCCGTCGGGAAGTGCGACGGAACCCAGTCCAGGATCACGCCAATATTGTGTTGGTGTAATTGGTCGATCAGGTACATCAAATCCTGCGGCGTGCCGTAGTTGCCTGACGGGGCAAAGTACCCGGTCGTTTGGTAGCCCCAGGAGCCGAAGAAGGGATGATCCATGAGCGGCAGGAATTCCACATGCGTGAACCCTAATTGCTGCACGTACTCGATCAACTTCGGCGCCGCTTCACGATAGCTGAGCGAGCGATTGCCGTCTCCGGGAACGCGCATCCAGGAGCCGAGATGCACCTCATAAATGCTGATTGGCGCATTCAGGGCATTGTGTCGAGCGCGGGATTGCATCCAGTCATGGTCCTGCCAGGTATGGGTCAGATCCCAGACGACGGAGGCAGACTTTGGTGGAACTTCATTCAGACGGGCAAACGGGTCGGTTTTGATGAGGACCTCACCATGATTGCGCGACCGAATGTGGAATTTGTATAAAATGCCGCGCCCCACACCCGGCACGAACCCCTCCCAGATGCCGGAAGATTGGCAAGGGCGAAGCGGGTGGCGAGTTGGGTCCCAATGGTTGAACGTTCCAAAAACCGACACCTGCTCAGCTTCCGGTGCCCACACCGCGAAATACGTCCCCTCTACCCCGTCGAAACTCGTGGGATGGGCCCCGAGTTTGTCATACAGGTGGAAATGAGTGCCTTCATTGAAGAGGTACAGATCGTCCGAGGAGAGGAGGCTGCGGCGCTGTGGGGCCGTGTCGTGCTGAGGCAAGAGCGAACCCACTGGCTGGCCAGCCTGGCTGTGTCGGGAGTGATCCATAGACGGAGAGTACTTCGCCTGAGGGTAAGTCGTCAATTGGCTGTGGGCGAACCCGATTCACACGTTTTCCGTGAAACGAGGGGGAGATCTTGCACAGGGCTAGTGACACATCTCAAGCAAGTATGATATGAATCTTTCCGCCAATACGGGTCTCTCTTCGTCCCCATCGTCTAGCCTGGCCTAGGACATTGCCCTTTCAAGGCAGTAACACGGGTTCAAATCCCGTTGGGGACACCACACTTCTCCAGATTGCTTTTTGGCAGACTGTTTCGGAGGACGGGCGTCTCTTCGATATGGCAGGCTGCACCAAATATAGATGATATGACGGCTTCATGGAGGATGGTGTCTGTCGTGGGAGAGGATTCGTGAATGGCTTGCCGGTAGGCTGAGTACGCCATCGGGTCTCGACTACGAAACAGTGTGCGCCCCGCCTCATGATCCGACGTCCTTGTGAGACAGCGACGTACGGAGCGTCTGCGTGACCAGTCTCGCCTCTTGTTGGCAAACTAACCTGTCGGCCCGCGTCACTTCCGGCCGGACAGCACTGGTGTGGTGCGCCCTCAGTGCCGTCATGTTGCTTGGCACAGCCGCGCTTGATGGCTTCACCTCCCTGGCACCGGCGGGCGGCGCAGGATATGTGTTGGCTGTTCTCCTCGCCGGAATGATCCCTTCCGCGCGAGGTCCATGGATTGTGGCGGTGCTTGCAACCGGACTCACCGGATGTGCTGCCTATTGGTCCCTGCCGGGCGGAATGGTATGGAGCCACGCGACGAGTCGCGGGATCTCCGTAGCGGCCATTTGGCTGACGGCCTGGATCGTCGCCCGCTCGCAGTCTACCGCCAGAAGTCGGACCTTCGCGCTGTCCGCTCGCTTGCAGTCGCTCCTCACCAATAGCCAGACCATCATCTTCGTCAAAGATCTCGAGGGCCGATATCTCGAGGTGAGCGATCAGTTCGCGGCCATGCTCGGGATTTCGCCTGATGCGGTGATCGGCAAGACCGATCATGATTTTTTCCCTGCTGAGTTTGCAGACGCGTATCGGCAGCATGACGCGGAGGTGGTGACGGGCGGGACGGCGATGAATTTTGAGGAAGGGGCACTGGTGAATGGCTGTCTCCGCTGGTATGTCGCGCGGAAGTTTCCATTTCGTGATGAGACCGGTCGGATCGTGGCTGTCGGCGGAGTGGCCACGGATATGACCGCCCGATTGACCGCGGAAGCCGAACGCCATGAGGCCCAAGAGCGTCTGGATCTGGTTGTTGCGGCAACCCAGACGGGCATCTGGGATTGGGATGTGCAAACCAATCATATGTATTACTGTCCGCTGTGGAAAGCCAGCTTGGGTTATCAGGAGTCAGAGATCTCCGATTCGCCCGCCGAGTGGGAGTCCCGCCTGCATCCTGAAGACCGCGCGCGTGTTGTCGCTCTGGTAGACGACTACCTCTCCGGTCGGGTTGCATCGTATGAATTAGAGCATCGGCTGCGCCACAAGGACGGGACGTATCGGTGGATCTACACGGTCGCGGTGTTGCAGCGGGACGCGGAAGGACGCCCCCGACGGATGACGGGATCGCATGTGGACATCACCACACGCAAGCAGGCAGAGAAGGCCCTGGCGCAAAGTGAGTCCACGTTGCGGAGCTTTTTCGACAGTGATGTGTTGATGATGGGTATCGTGGAACTGGTCGACGGCGATATTTTGCATGTCTCCGATAATCGACGGGTGGCCTCATTCTTCGGTACGACACCGGAACTGATGCAGGGACGACGGGCTTCCGAGATGGGGGTGCCTGAGGAAGTCATTCAGCGGTGGGTTCAGCAGTATGAGAATAGTGCGCGCACGAAGCAACCGGTGCGGTTCACCTATGTTCACCGGGCAGCAGGTTCCGAGAGCGAGCTGCATTTGTCTGCGACGGTCTGCTGGATCGGTGCCGGCCGTGTGGGGCGGTCTCGGTACTCGTATCTCGTAGAAGATGTGACGGAGTCGAGACGGTTGGAACTGGCGCTGCGGGAAACCGCTGAGCGGTATCGAGGCGTGGTGGCGGCGCTCGCCGAAGGGGTGGTGCTGCATGATGCGCAGGGGCGGATCATCGCCTGCAACCCGAGTGCAGAACGGATCCTTGGCCTGACGGCTAATCAACTCATGGGGCGGACACCCGTTGATCCTGGATGGCAGGCCATTCATCCAGACGGCAGGCCGTTCGAGGAGGAGCTGCGGCCTCCGACCGTGACACTTCGAACCGGGCTTCCGTGTGCCGAGGTCGTCATGGGGTTGCGTCGGCCGACGGGTGAATTACGATGGCTCTCCATCAACACACAAGCCCTGATCGGGCCGCAGGGCGAGCATCCCTATGGGGTGGTGGGGTCGTTTCAGGATATCACCGAGCGGCGGCGAGCGGAGCAGGCATTGTTGGAGGCCCAGAGTGAATTAGAACATCGGGTGCAGGAGCGTACCGCAAGGATTCAGGAACTGGAATCCCAGCGTTCCCAAGCTGAAAAGTTGGCGGCTCTTGGCCATTTGGCGGTCGGCATCGCGCATGAAGTGAACAATCCCCTGGCGGGGATCACCAATGCCTTCCATCTCGTGAAGCAGGGAATCAACCCGGACCATCGGCACTATCGTTTTGTGGAGCTCATCGATCGCGAAATTCGTCGCCTGGCCACCATCGTGAAGAACATGTACACGTTGTATCAAGGCATTCCGGCGGGCGATCGGGAACCGACTGATATCCGGGCGTTGCTTCAAGACCTGACGGCCTTACTGGGGCATAAGCTCTCGTCAAAACGCATTCGTTTCCGCACGCAGGTGGAGACTGCACGGCAACGTGTCGATGTGTCCCGTTCCGACCTGCTGCAGGTATTGCTGAATCTTGTTCAGAACGCGATCGACGCCTCAGGAGCCGATAGCGAGGTAGTGTTGAGCATTGTTGAGCAGGATGGCGAGCTGCGTTGGAGCGTGATTGATCACGGCACCGGCATTGCCCCCCATGTTCTCCCGCATGTCTTCGAACCGTTTTTTACCACCAAGGCCGGTTCCAGATGGCAGGGCCTTGGTCTCGGCCTCTCTGTTTCTCGAGGCTTGGTCCAGGCCATGGGGGGAAGGATTGATATTGAAACAAGCCTCCAAGGCGGGTCGACCTTTACCGTCGTGCATCCGCTGGCACCAATCGACGGGACCGAGGGATCTGCCGCACAATCGCCACGCAGAAAGGAGCAGCAAGATGATGACTATGCAGCAACGCATACTCATTGCTGATGACGAGGAGACGTTCCGCGAGTCGACATCGGCGATTTTGTCAGATGTTGGATACACCTGCAGCTCGGCCAGGGATGCCCTCGAGGCCGAGCGCTTGCTGGAGCAGGGCTTCGATCTGCTGCTCGCCGATCTGCGTATGCCAGGGAACTCGCAGTTGGAGCTGCTGGAGGTGGTCTCCAAGCGCCACCCCGATCTACCGGTGGTCGTGGTCACAGGGTACCCGACGGTGGGGACAGCGATCGAATCGTTCCGACTCGCCATCGTGGATTACTTGATTAAGCCGGTCGATCTAGATGAACTCAAAGGTGCGGTCGAGCGAGGCCTGCGGCGCCGAAGCATGATGCGGGCAGTGAAGGAAGCCATGACCGAAACGGCGAAAGTGGCGGGCATCTTTGACCAGGTGGGCCGGTCAATCAACCTTGCCGGTCGGCAGGGAGAACAGCTGGAGTGGAGTGCGCAGGAGTACATGGCTCAGGCCATGCGTCACATTGCGCAGCTGTCCGTGTTGGTTGGCCGAACCGTCGAAGCTACCAGGGCGGCGCAACCGGCGGAGCCCACGGATATCTGCGCGTTCATGAAGTGTCCGCGCCTGGATCGATATGAAGCTGCGATTGAGGACGCCGTCGATGTCATGGAGCGCACGCGAAGCTCGTTCAAATCGAAGGAGATCGGGGCTTTGCGCCAACGATTGGAAACCCTGCTGCGGGAAGGGCGTCGATAAGTCAGGTTCGTGTCTGGCAGGGATGGGCTGTGATGACATTGGGTGATCACCACAGCCTATGGTGCTGCTGGCATCGGCGCGCGAATGAGTGACGTAACTGGGAATCCGAGCTGCTTGGCTTGCTCGACGTAGTGGTGATAGGTGGCCTCGTCCAGGCGCGGGGTGCGGGAAAGAATCCAGAGATACCGGCGATCGGGCGTCCCAACCATTGCGGAGCGGTAGTCTCCCTCCAGGGCCAGGATCCAGTAATTGCCGTCGCGCGACGAACCGAATAGCCGGGCGAAGAAATTGTCGAAGACGACTGTCAGTCGCGCGTTCGTCTGCGGATCAACAACCCGTGCGACCCCTTCAATGTCGTCATGCGCCCCTGTGTCGGTAACGCACTCATTTCGCACACCAATCGCTCCATCCGATCGTCTTGTATAGGTCGCCAGAGAATTCACGCAATGGCGCTGAAACCACATCGGTAACCGTGCAATCTCGTGCCAGGTTCCGGCATAGCGATCGAGATCTACCGTGGCCACAGTCGGGAGCGTGTCTTTCCGATCTAGGCCGGCACAGCTTGCCAGTGTGACGCACAGCGCCGCGATTAGCGGCGGACGAGTGCTGCGGCTCCAGTTATAAAATGAACCTCGCATTACCCCCTCCCTGAGTTGCCTGTACTAATCTTACACCGCCCCTGCGTGTGAGTGAATACGGGGCTTCTATCCTCATCGAATCTTCTGGTGCCGTAGCTGGAAACGTTCGTCGCGTCGAGTTTTCACGTTAGGAATACCTGCCTATTAGGCGGTCATTCACCTAGGTAAACACCCGGTCATACAAAAGTTCTTACCTGCGCCCACCCTCCGAGGAATATTCCACTCAGCGACCTTGGAATACTATCGCCCTTGCCTGCGCACGCAGGGCAAACCATTCCAGTGTAGCGTTCATTTGCATAAGGGAGGGAGCGCATGGCCGTTGGAAGCAGTCCCAAGCAGAATGGTGACAAGTCAGTCGCGGTGAACGTTCGTCTTCAATCGACGGGGGATGCCGGCCAACCGACTCTGGCGAACTATTCGCATGCGAGTGTTGCACAAGGCTTGGCCTACATCGATTTTGGATTTCTCGAGCCAGGGCTGATCAGTGCGGTTACGCAACGTGCCCATAAGGGCGAAACGATGCCAAGGCAATTGGTGGGAAGCCGGGCTGCTCGAGTGGCCTTGCCCTTTGATGCGGTGATCCGCTTGCACCAACAGCTCCAGCAGATGGTCGCTAGTCTCCAGCTTGCCCAATCGAAACTGTCCTAACTCGTCACTCGCTATCCCGTCATGAATGTCTCAATTCCCCATCTAGAGTCTTGTTCGACGGCGCCATCCCGGCCGGATACCGGATTGTTGTGCCTGCTGTTAATCGCGCGGTTTCATGATGTACCGATCGATGGCGGCCAGATTCAGCATCAATTTGGACTATCTGGCCATACGTTAACGACGAACGCATTGGTGCGCGCTGCTAAACACGTCGGCCTTAAAGCCAGATTTGTGTCCACCTCGTGGGACGAACTGGCGGTGACGCCACTTCCGGCGATCGCCCAGCGAACTGATGGAACATACGTCGTTTTAGCCAAAGTACAGGAAGGAAAGATCCTCCTTCAGGACCCGCTGAAGGAGCGGCCGCATATTTGTTCAAAGGAGGAATTCGCGGCGGTTTGGAGCGGCAGTCTACTGCTGTGCACCAAACGGTCAGGCTTACGGATAGAAGAACTTTCCTTCGACATGACCTGGTTTATTCCAGCCGTGCTCAAGTACCGACGTCTGTTGGGCGAAGTCGTACTGGCTTCGTTTATTCTCCAAGTGTTTGCGTTGCTGACCCCGCTCTTTACGCAAGTGGTCATCGACAAAGTGCTTGTGCACAAAGGATTCACCACACTTCATGTGATGGCCGTGGGCATGCTGGCGCTGGCCCTCTTCGATGCACTGCTTGGTGGGCTGCGTACCTATCTGTTTGCCCACACCACCAATCGGATTGATGTGCAGCTGGGGGCGCAATTGTTCCGCCACTTGCTGGCGCTGCCGTTGGCCTACTTCGAAGCCCGACGGGTCGGCGATACGGTGGCTCGGGTACGCGAACTCGAGCAGATCCGCCAGTTTCTCACCAGTAACTCTGTGACGGTCGTTCTAGATGTGGTGTTTACCGTCGTGTTTGTAGGTGTGATGTGGATCTATAGCCCCACACTCACATTGGTGGTGATGGCTTCGCTGCCTCTGTACGCCCTGCTCTCCGTGCTCATTACTCCAACGATTCGCGCACGACTCCATGAAAAATTCAATCGCGGTGCGGAGAATCAATCATTCCTGGTGGAAGCGGTGAGCGGTATTCAAACCGTGAAGGCGCTCGCCGTCGAACCGCCCCTACAGCGTCGATGGGACGAGCAATTAGCCGGATACGTCGCCGCCAGTTTCAGGGCCACCAGCCTCATTACTGTGGCTGGGCAAGTAGCGACCTGCATTCAGAAATCTACAACCATTGCCATCATGTGGGTGGGCGCCTACCAAGTCATCGACGGCGCGTTGAGCATCGGAGAGTTGATCGCTTTCAACATGCTCTCGGGGCAAGTAACCGGGCCATTGTTGCGCATGGTGAACCTCTGGCAGGAATTCCAACAAGTCGGCATCTCGATCCAACGACTGGGGGATGTCCTCAATGCCAAGCCGGAACCTTCCTACAACCCCAACCGTGCGACTCTTCCGCAAATTGCCGGCAAGATTGTATTCGACGATGTGGCGTTTCGGTATCGTGTCGATGGGCCGTTGGTGTTGCAGCATGTCTCTCTGACGCTGCAGCCAGGGCAGGTCGTCGGCGTAGTGGGGCGCTCAGGGTCTGGAAAAAGCACGATTGCCAAGCTGATCCAACGCCTCTATGTGCCGGAGCGTGGCCGTGTTCTAGTGGACGGTGTTGATCTCGCGCAGATTGACCCAGCCTGGTTACGGCGTCAAGTCGGTGTTGTGCTGCAAGAGAACTTTCTCTTCAACCGGTCAGTGCGGGACAACATTGCGTTGACTGACCCTGGACTCCCCATGGATCGCGTCATGCATGCCGCCAAACTCGCCGGCGCTCACGAGTTCATTCTTGAGCTGCCGGACGGCTACGACACGGTTGTAGGGGAGCATGGCTGCGCGCTCTCAGGCGGACAGCGGCAGCGCATTGCCATCGCACGCGCATTGGTGGCGAACCCGCGCATCCTCATCTTCGATGAAGCGACGAGTGCGTTGGACTATGAGTCCGAAGCGATCATTCAGCGCAATATGGCTCAGATCTGCAAAGGCCGTACGGTTATCATCATCGCTCATCGGCTCAGCACGGTTCGTCCTGCCCACAAGATTTACGTCATTGATCGAGGGCAATTAGTTGAGCAAGGCACGCATGATGAACTGCTCTCGCGCGGTGGGATGTATACGCGACTTCACCAACATCAAGAAGGGCGGGCGGCGTAATGATGGATGTCCTTCAGCGAAACTTCGCCGGGTGGCGAGCGATGTGGCGTGTTGAATCGGGGCGGCCATCCCGGGTTAGCACTCCCGGACAAGCGATCGAGTTTCTCCCTGCGGTCCTTGAAATTCAGGATGCCCCGCCGTCACCGGTTGGCCGCGCGATTCTCTGGACCATCATGCTGGTATTCGCGTCAGCGGTGACATGGTCTTCGCTGAGTCAGGTCGACATCGTGGCGGTGGCACCGGGGAAAATCATTCCGAGTGGGCATTCCAAAACGATTCAGCCGTTCGAAACAGGCGTGATCGCCGCGATTCATGTGCAAGATGGCCAAGCGGTCAAACAGGGAGAAGTTCTGATTGAACTCGACGCCACTCAAAATAGGGCTGACCGTGATCGGGCTGCTAGCGAATATCGAGCCACTCTGGTTGAGGCGGCTCGGTTGTATGCGCTGATAGCAGGGCAAGGCACGTTCATTGCTCCTGGCGATGCTGATCCAGAATTTGTGTTGCTGCAGCAGCAACTCTTGCGGGATCAGACGGCCGAGTATACGGCCCGGGTAGATGCGGCACGACATCTTATCGGTCAGCGTCAAGCCGCTGTGGATGTGACGAATGATAATCTCCGACGTCTTGAAGCCACTGTTCCGATGGAAAATGAGCGGGCGGCGGCCTATCGGGCATTGCTGGCACAACAATATGTGTCGAAGATGGACTATCTGCAATTTGAACAACAACGCATCGATAAGGCGCAGGAGTGGGCCGGACAGAAGAGCAAGTTGCGTCAGGATCAAGCGGCCTTGGCCGAGGCAGAGCAGAACTATCGTGTGCTTATTTCTGAATTCCAGCAGAGTAAGCAAACAGAACTGTCGGCCATGGAGACGAAAGCCGCGTCACTTGTCCAAGAGGTGCGGAAAGCCGGACAAAAAACTGAGCTTCAGAAACTGGTTTCTCCGATCGACGGCGTCGTCCAACAATTGGCGGTGCACACGGTGGGCGGAGTGGTGACGCCTGCCCAGCCGTTGCTCATGGTCGTACCTCAGGATCATCCAGTTGAGGTCGAGGCGCAGTTGGAAAATAGAGATATCGGGTTTGTGAGGGAAGGGCAGCCGGTCGAACTGAAGATCGAAACGTTTCCGTTTACCTTGTACGGGACGATTCCAGGAAAGGTGTTGACCGTTTCGGACGATGCGGTACCGTTAGACAAAGAGAAGGGCGGTCTCGTCTATGTGAGCCGGGTAAGCATGGATCGAGCCACGATGCAGGTGGAAGGCAAGCACATTCATCTCACCCCAGGCATGGCTGTCACGGTGGAGATCAAGACCGGACAGCGGCGGGTGATCGAGTTTTTACTCAGCCCACTTTTGAAATCGATGCAAGAAAGTTTGAGGGAGCGGTAGGAGCATCAATGAGACGCCGATGGCGCGATGAACCTTCAGGAAGAGGGTTAGATATGAAACAAAACAGACAAATGGCAAGCATGCTGGCTCTTGTTGGCCTGGTCTTGATGGCGACGACGAGTGTCTGTAGTGCAGGACTATTTCAGAAAGACGAGACAGTCGGTGTGCGATTTCGGAAAGCCATAGAGAAGATCAAACAAAGTTGTGAGAGCCGAAAGCTAGTGCCGGGAGAAATGTGTGGGGAGGTGGCCAAGCTCAAAGCAGCAGATCCATTGGCGACGGAAGAGGGACGGTTTGCCCATTCGATCAAGATCCCGAATCCTGCGCCGGAAGACAGTGGATATAAGCCCGGGATGACGAGCCAAGAGTATTTTGACCATCTCTGCAAGACGGAAGCGGGGGAGTTCATCTACAAGACGGTAGAGAATGTAGAGGGGATCTATATGATGCGGCCGCGGAAGGAGGCCACAGATTGGGATCTCGAGCATCTATATGCGCTGGAGGATCCGTATGGGCATACAAATGGCGAGACGAATGATTTTGAATTTCTTTTTGTGGAACCTAATAGGTATCAGTTTGTGGAGATGCCTCTCATGAGTGAGAGGAAGCCGAGTTGGGGGAAACAGTTTCTTGACCCATCTTATGCGCAGGTCCCGGATGTAACAGCAAGATACATGCGATACACAGGCCATGATTCCAAGAATCCGAAGACAATGGTTAAGAGATACGCTAGTGCTCTCAATAGTCGCTATGGTTTTACGTGGCGCGGTGTCTCAAGGCCGCATGACAGGGAACTCGGAATTGCTGGAGGTGAACTCATTGTCTTGAATTTGGAGACTCGTGAGGTTCTTGGGATCCGGCGTGGATATGCGCGAAGTGGCGAGATGAAAAATAGCACTGGCATCTGGTGGCTCACAGCTGAGGCCTGCCCAGCTTATGGCTATCGTGGCGGAAGAAATAAGGATTTTGACTTTTCTTTCTG
>WBZQ01000185.1_pt3 | contig 41869 bp, 37 predicted proteins | sample 5204251 | NCBI WGS metagenome assembly WBZQ01 (sample SAMN12412402, study PRJNA552823) | activated sludge metagenome | isolation source: activated sludge from nitrification reactor of wastewater treatment plant... | place: USA: Virginia | collected 2017-09 | reverse complement strand
GATTGAGGCGCAGGCCGATTTCCTCGCGCCGCTGGTGCGGCGTCTCATCGGTGTTGAGTTCTCAAGCAGGGCCAGCGGTTCTGGGTAAAGAAACTGGTGCAACGGTTGTTCCAATTGCGTTTCGAGCTGTTGCCAAAGCGTAATCATCGGATCGCTGAAATCGGGACCGGATGCCGGTATGGCCATTTGATTTAGTTTGGCCAGCGCTGCAATGGCGGGCCTTTGCCGCTCCCACCCCCATTTCAGCACCGGATGGCGTTGCTGCCGATCCCAGTCGCGCGCCGCCTGCTCGGCCTGGCGGCGCAGTGCGAGATCGTTGGCATAGCGAGCATACCACTCCTGAAAACGTTTCCAGTGACTGAACACCGCTTCGTGCCCGACCTCGTAGATCACCGAAGAATCGCTGCTATCTTGCCTGCTGATCAGAATGTGCTGATCGACTAAATGTCTGGCTAACAGCAATGCAGGCTCAGACAGTTCGTGTTGTGCAGCACGGCGGCGCACTACCGTCAGCGCTTCGTTCTTATCGCTGCTTTGCTGTTCCACGCTGGCGATGTTCAGAAATAATTCGGAAAAAACCTTGCCGTCCAGCGGAATCGTTTTTTGTGCACAATCCACCGCCTTTTCAGCCAAGCCTTCGATGGCACCGGCAACACCGCCGATGGCCGCGTAGGCGTCTTCGGTGAGTTCGTTGCCGCGTTTTTGCTGATACAACTGTGCCAGCGCGAATTCCGCCAATGCCAACGCGCCGGGTGCGGTACCGGTGTCGTCCAAAATGCGCTGCACCAAGTGCCGTGCAATCGTGAGTCCGGCTGCTTTGGCAGGCTCGACGATCATTTTCTCCAATGCTGCCTGGCCCGGAATACCCAGCGGAAAATGCCCGTTGCGTAGCAGTGCAATACTGTCTTGATCTTGCGACCATTGGTTGTAAAAATCGGAACGCATGGCAATGACTACGCGCAATAATGGACTCCTGACGGCCGCCTTGAGTAACGCAAAAAATGCGCTGCGTGTATCCGCATCGACTTTTGCTGCAAACAATTCCTCGAACTGATCGGCAAACAACAATAGTTGCGCATTCGTACCCTGCGGTTTCAGTGCGTTCCCCGCAATCTCAACAATGTCAGCCGGGTTGCCGCGTAGCTGCTGCGCAAGCTCCTGAACTGGCCAGCCTTGTGTTGGAAATGCCCTTTCCAAGGCATCCGCCAATTGATAGAACGGATCGTCATTTGTTCGGCGCGGACGAAAACTGACCGGATACCAGCCTGTCCCGCCGCTAACGGCATTGGTGGTGAGCGCAGGAATCAAACCTGCATAAACCAGCGACGATTTGCCCGAACCGGAAGACCCGATCACGGCAAGAAAGCGCTCATTATGTGCCAGCAAGTGCTCAACTAGCGCCTCGATCTCGTCATCACGCCCGAAGAATCGATCCGATTCGCTCGGCAGGAAAGCACGCAAACCCGGATAAGGATCGCCTGTGATGCGCTTCGACGCGGGCTGAGTCTGCCGCTTGGCGTAGCGTAAATACGCTTTCAAGACATGAGCCTTTAAATCTTCCGGTGTATTGAAAATCGCTGCACGGCTGGCAATGCGCTGTCTGAAAGACTCGATCAATTCCGGCGGATTTTCTTTGGTGACCGCATCGTGGAATTTACTTTTGATTTCATCATCATCCTTGATGAAAATCAAAGCCGCTAATTCGCACTTTTCTGCACATTGGAATTCTTGCTCGGTAATGGAAAGTGAATCTCCTTCTGGAATATGGCCATAGCGCCGTCCGATGATGCCAATATACAAATCACACCCTGCCACATCACTTAAGCAACTGTCCCGCACACTGCGCTCGTCGGCTGTGTAACTTTCGACCACTACGCATTCGCCACCCAATGCGTCTTTGACAGCTTGCCGTTCGGGAATCAGATCGTTTAAGGTTGAAGAAAGATAGACTCTCATTTATAGCTAATTCTTCATCGAAAAATCAAGAAATTGGCTTAATCAAAGCTTCTTCAGACTATGCGCAACTTTGGACAAATTCCGCAACTGTGCCAGCCATTCCAACGGAATCGAATTGAGTCCGGTTTGTTGAGCGCTGTATGCAGCCACGATGGCGCCAAGCATGATGCTGCGTCCGCAACTGTCACCGCCGATGCGGATATTTTCTTCAACCGCGCTGCGGTAATCAGGCGCATGGCTTGCAATGTGCGCGATAATTGGCATACCTTCCAGCACGTGACAGGCAGTTCCAAAACGTTTGGCTGCCGCAGCAGCGTCTAATTCAGGCATTTGCATGACTTCTTCCAGCAATGGCCGCAACTGGCTATCCGCATGTGCGAGAGAACGAGTAAGCGCTTGAATAATGGACTGGCCGTTCAATACCTCGAATAATGCGCAGCTTGCATACTGCGCGGCTGCAACCGCGATATCGTTATCATTGGTGATGCGCACAACCTGCGCTATTTTTGTTTTCAAAGCGTCTTGCGAACCGCTATGCACGGCTACGATCGGGGGCAATGCGGCTAATGCAGCAAATTGATCATCATCGGCACCGGAGTTTTGCGGAAATTCTTCCGCCTTGAGCGGCAACAAGGTTTGCAGCGTTTGGCGTGCCGGTGAATCGACATAGCCAATATACGGGCCACCCGGGCCAAAAAAGTTGCGGTACTCGGTCTGATATGCAATGCGGTCGAATTGGCCATGTTGCGCCAAGTGCTGCAACATCAATAGACATAGCTCGCCATAACCGGATGAATCGCCTGCTCGCTTGAGTCCATGCGCAAAGTAACCGCTGACGCCCTCATAATCCAGCGCGTTTGGCGTTAGAAACACGAGACCTTTGTTTTTTTCGATGTGCGCGATCCGCTCAGCATCGTATAACCAGTGCAAGCCCAGCGATGCACAATCTGCAATCAACGCGCCTAAAATGGTTGCGGCACGAGGTTCTATCCGGATACAAGTATTCATTCCGAAGACGCTAGCGAATTTCTACATCGTCGGCGATCCTGCGCGCTTCATCGGCGAGCATGACCGGAATGCCATCTTTAATCTGGAACGCCAGCCGGTCCGGCTTGCAAATCAGTTCCTTGTCTTCTTTTTTGTAAATCAGCGGCCCCTTGCACAGAGGGCACACCAGAATATCCAGCAATCTTGTGTCCATAGTTTTCCTTAATTACCTTAATTGACAAAAAGGAGGCATTTTATAACTTGCCCAGAATGTCATCCAACTGATCCAGGCTGGTATAGTGAATCACGATATTACCTTGACCATTTTTTTTCGGTTTGATTGCCACTTGCGCACCCAGCCGCTCCGAAACATCTTCCTGCAATCGCAATAAATCCCGGTCGGGCTTATTAACTTTCTTAGGCGCCGGATGTTCGATGTGATTGACGAGCTTTTCCGTTTCCCTCACTGAAAGCTGTTTTTGCACGATCATATTGGCGATTCTAATTTGCTCTGTTGAAGTCAACGGTAGTAATGCCCGACCATGTCCCATATCAATTTTGCCTTGCATCATTAATTCCTGTACAGGCTCGGACAGATTGAGCAAGCGCAACAAATTGGAAATGGTGCTGCGCGAATTGCCCAGGGCTTCGCCAGCCGTTTGATGTGTCATGCCGAATTCATTGATTAGCCGCTGTATACCCATAGCTTGTTCCAGCGGATTGAGATTCTCGCGCTGAATATTTTCAATCAGTGACATTGCGAGCGCCGATTCATCCGGTACTTTCCGTATCAGCGCCGGTACTTCGGTGAGTCCTGCCAATTGCGCTGCACGCCACCTTCTTTCACCGGCGATGATCTCAAATTGTTCAGCACCAATGGGGCGTACCAGAATGGGTTGCATGATGCCTTGCGCTTTGATCGATTCGGCCAATTCGGATAAGGCCAATTGATCCATATTGGTTCTGGGTTGGTATTTTCCGGGTTGCAACTTGGATATTTCAAGATTCTGCAGTGATTCTTCTTCTGCAATAGCTAGGTTACCGTCGCCTGATAATAGAGCATCCAATCCTCTCCCCAATCCCTTTTGTTTTACCATTGCTTGGATCCCTTGATATTATCTGTGCTGGTTATTGATAGATCAGGCATTTAATATTTCCTCCGCCAGTTCTAGATATGCTTGTGCGCCTTTGGATTGCTCATCATGATACATAACTGGCAAGCCAAATCCTGGCGCTTCTGCCAAGCGCACGTTACGCGGGATTACCGTGCGATAGACTTTATCGCCGAAATGTTTCTGCAATTGCTCAGAAACTTGTTGCGCCAGGATACTGCGCGGATCAAACATGGTGCGTAGTAAACCTTCAATCCGTAGAATTGGGTTGAAATTCGCGCGCACACGTTTAATGGTATTCACCAAATCACTGAGACCTTCCAACGCATAATATTCGCATTGCATCGGAATCATCACCGCGTGTGCAGCACATAAGCCATTGAGTGTTAACAAGTTTAATGCGGGCGGGCAATCAATTAATACATAATCGTAATCGGACTCAATTTCTTCCAGCGCAGTTTTTAGGCGGGTTTCCCGTTGTGAGAAATCAACCATTTCCACTTCTGCACCTGCCAAGTCACGGTTTGCGGGAATTAAATCATACTTGCCTTGTGTATTGCTTATACGCGTGGCCTGTATTGCCGCATCGCCTAGCAGTACATGATAAATGGTGGTTTTAACAGTTTGTTTGTTAGTACCGCTACCCATTGTGGCGTTGCCTTGGGGATCGAGATCGATTAGCAGTACATGTTTTCCTGATACCGCCAAACTTGCGGCTAGATTAACACTGGTGGTGGTTTTGCCAACACCGCCTTTTTGATTGGTAATGGCTAGGATTTTGGTCATGGGTTTTACTCCTATATTCATCGGAATGCGCCAAAGAAAAGTTGTACTGTATTTTAATCCTCTAGATCTGTTGTTTTGATGATGATTAGCTGCCTGGCGGCATCAAGTCCGGGTACAGTCAAGGTTACTACCTTTTCAATCTCAAAGGGTTCATGTATCTGTTTTAGTTCTTCCTCAGAACAATTTGCTTTCATCGCAATCCAGCGGCAACCGGTATTTTCTTTTGTAGCCCATCGCCGGGTTAACGCAATAAATTCACCTAACTCAGAAAAAGCGCGTGTAATTATGATATTTACCTTTTTAGGTGCAGATATCTCCTCGACGCGTTTCGCCGCAACGTTTATATTTTGCAGCGCCAATTCGATTTTAACTTGTTGCATGAAAGCTGCTTTCTTTTGATTACTTTCAACCAAAGTAACCTGCCAATCCGGCCGTGCTAACGCAATCGGAATGCCGGGTAAACCCGCGCCACTGCCTACATCAATAACTTGCGGGCCATCGATATAGGGCAGTACGGCCAAACTATCCATTACATGCTGATACAGCATGTCTTGTGGATGACGAATAGCAGTCAGATTGTGTACCTTGTTCCATTTATCGATCAGTAACAAATAGCGCTCAATTAACTCAGCTAGTGTTTTTTCCGTCGCAGCAAACGGATAATTTAGCGCTTGCAAGCCTTGCATAATCTGCGGTAACAAATTCATGCGCTTTGCTTTTTGTCATTCGCTGCAAAACCACGTTTTAAATGTACCAACAATAGTGAAATTGCTGCCGGCGTTATGCCTGAGATCCTTGAGGCTTGACCAATAGTTTCCGGTTTATGCTGATTCAGTTTTTGCTGCACTTCGTTGGAAAGCCCTTTAACTACCGCATAATCAATGTCCTGTGGCAATAGCGTATTTTCATAATTTGCCTGACGGGACACTTCTTCTTGTTGGCGTTGAATATAACCATGATATTTGGCTTGTATTTCAATTTGTTCTGCTACCTGGATATTGGCTACTGACTCGCCGCTACCCGGCAGTGTCATGAGTGATGCATAGGTCACGTCAGGCCGCCGCAATAATTCGGTCAGCGTATATTCGCGCTCGATTGCCTTACCTAGCACGCGAATGGCATCCTGTTCCGGCAAGTTGTTTGGCGATAACCTCACTGAATGAAGCCGTTGCTGTTCTTTAACGATGGCTTCCTGCTTGGCAATAAAAACAGCCCAACGCTCATCATCGATCAAACCTAGCTCTCTGCCCATTTCCGTTAAACGCAAATCGGCGTTGTCTTCGCGTAATTGCAGCCGGTATTCCGCGCGGCTGGTAAACATGCGGTAAGGCTCGGTTACGCCGGAAGTTACCAGATCATCGACAAGTACGCCTAAGTAAGCTTCATTTCGTTGTGGCAGCCAAGCATCTTTTTGCTGAATTTTTAGCGCAGCATTGATACCTGCGAGTAAGCCTTGTGCAGCCGCCTCTTCATAGCCAGTTGTGCCATTGATTTGCCCTGCGAAGAACAGATTTTCGATGGTTTTGGTCTCTAGCGAGCGCTTTAGATTGCGCGGGTCAAAATAATCATATTCGATGGCATAGCCGGGCCGGGTGATGTGTGCATTCTCGAGACCGGCAATAGAGTGGATCAGCTTTATCTGCACTTCAAATGACAGGCTGGTCGAAATTCCGTTGGGATATATTTCGTGGGTACCGAGTCCTTCCGGTTCAAGAAAAATCTGATGGGATTCCCGCGCAGAAAAACGCACTACTTTGTCTTCGATTGATGGGCAATAGCGTGGCCCAATACCTTCAATTTTTCCGGTAAATAATGGCGAGTCAGCCAATCCATTACGGATAATTTCGTGTGTTTTGTCATTGGTATTAGTAATCCAGCACGATATTTGCATTGGGTGCGAAATGTTTTCTCCAATGAATGAAAACACCGGAGTGGGTTGATCACCCGGTTGCTCCCGAAGTTTTGCGTAATTCATACTACGGCCATCGATCCGGGGAGGCGTGCCGGTTTTTAGGCGTCCAGCGGGGAATTCCATGTCCCGCAGCTTTTCTGCTAACGTCAATGACGGCGGATCACCCGCCCGCCCTGCCTTGAAATGGGTCTTACCGATATGCGCCAACCCCGCCAAAAAAGTTCCTACAGTCAATATGACTACACGTGAATAGATTTTAATGTTAAGTTGCGTAACAACACCGATTACACGATGCTGATCAATGATCAAATCATCAACGGCTTGTTGCATTACGTGTAAATTCGGTTGGTTTTCAATCCGTTTTCGGATGGCTTGTCGGTACAGCACCCGATCTGCTTGCGCCCGTGTGGCTCTGACAGCAGGGCCCTTGCTGGAATTGAGAATGCGAAATTGAATGCCAGCTTCATCGGCTGCTACGCCCATTGCGCCGCCCAATGCATCGATTTCCTTCACCAGGTGACTTTTTCCAATACCGCCAATCGATGGATTGCATGACATTTGACCAATCGTCTCGATATTGTGCGTAAGTAGCAGTGTTTTATGTCCCATGCGTGCTGCTGCAAGAGCCGCTTCAGTTCCGGCGTGTCCGCCACCAACAACGATAATTTCAAATTCCGTATGACTATTCATAGTGCTAAAACCCAGCTCGTGCAAAAATAGCTGAGTATTTTTTAATGATAAATTGAGTTTTTGTAGAAATGTTTCACGTGAAACCTTCTGGTTGCGTTGCTGATAAGGTGAGATTTATTTTGCAATTATAGGTGGCACAGAATAACGAAAGCAAGTTTATATTGTGCGCTTGAGGAACAATCATTTGTTATCTTTGTGCATTGAAAATAAATTGGTACTTATTTCAAAGAAAAATCGACACGATTTCCTTTTTTCTGCTCATCTTCTTTGTTTTCATGGGTACCTACGACAAAAATTCGTGCGTCAGAAACTTTACCCACCTCAACTAACCAGTTGCGGGCTGCATTGGCCCGCCGCTCCGCGAGTGCTACCAAGTCGTTATCATTAATTTGGGTGTGGGCAATGATGAGTTGTTCCATCTCAGCGTTAGGAAGGCTTTTTGTCAGGCCAATAGCATTTTTGGGTTTTTCGAACATTTCTTTTTTGTAAGTTATTTCCAGATACTTGCTATATTCCTCCGGAGTTAATGTGATATCTGTGATAGCACCGCTGGCAATACCTTTATTGGTTTGTTCGGCAAGTTTCTGTGCTTTAACTTTATCTTGTAACAATGCAAACTTTAAACCTTCGTAATCTTCGGTTGCATCAACGTGCCCTGCTATTTCCAGTTCAAGTGAGGTTCGCTCGTTTAAAATTTCCGCTAAGGCTTCTAACCGCTTGGCTGCATCTTCGTTGATATCCGCAAAACCCGGGGTGAAAGAAATTTCGGATAATTCCTCGCCACCATCCAGTGCAGATGCCAGTAAAGTGAAGGGAGCGGTAATTGCTTTGGTAATCAAATTAACAAACGCTTGGAAAATTAGTGTTCCTAAGTTAAATTGCGGATCATTGATAGAACCACTGAGCGGCAGGTGAAGATTAATCTCACCTTTGCGATTCTTTAAAAGTGTAAGCGCAAGATCAAGTGGCAACGACATAGCTTCTTCGCTTTCGACTTTGTCGCCCAAGGTGAATTGATCAAGGAAAATCTTGTTTTCGGCTGTTAAGGTGCCTTTTTCGACATGGTACTGTACGTCAGCAGAGAGCTTACCTTTTTCAATGGCATAACCAACGTATTTGCTCGAATAAGGCGTGAATGGTGGTAGATCGATATCCTTTACCTTGGCCGTTAAGTCTAGGAAAAATTCGGAACTAAAGGGTTCTACTTTTCCTTTGATTTCCAATGGCGCTGTTTTGTCTATTGAGCCACGAATGTCAATAACCCCGAATTTTCCTGGATACAGCGGACCGATTTGACCGTTGAGTCCGGTCAAATTTGCGCGGTAATTTGGTTTGATAAACCGGTCATGAAAATTGATATTGCCTTGCTGCAGCAAAACCTTTCCAATATGGATAAAAGTTTCATCCGGCGATTTAACTTGATAGGTTTTGGTGGGCTCTATATCAGGCGTAACAATTTTGACTTCAACTGCATTTTTGTTATTGGCGGGTGCTACCTCAACGTCCATCGGTTTATCAATTTGGACGATTTGCACAAGATTAAGATCACCACTTGGTAAAAGCACCATATGCGCATAAAAGTTACTGAAACTGGCGGTTTTTATATCGATACGTAATGGGTCAGTTGTTACGTTAAGCCCAGTGAGATCCATTTTTTTCCATCGCAGCAAGTCTTGCGTATTTTTTGCATCAAATACGTTCAGGCTGTACAGCTTTGCTTCGCCATTTACCAAAACTTTCATGGTATCGCCTTGCTGTACTTTTAGATTGCCTAAAAAGGACACATCACCGCTTGTTATCAGCGCATTAAGCTTATTACCCATCCAGCCTTGTAAAGATACAAGATCTACACTATCGAGGTTTAAGGCTAAATCAGTGACAAACGGTGACCATGCCAATGATCCATTTACCTTGATATGTCCACGCTCATTAACGCGGGCGTTTATACCCAGATTCAATGGCTTGACGCCTTTTAAATCAACGTCATCTATCGTGATATCCAGCGGATCTATGATCATTGGCGGTGTTTTGGTTAACGTCAGATCTTCGTAGCGCAAGCTAGCCGCTTTAAATTTTATGCGCTTGATTTGTGTAGTCCAGGATGCGTTGTTATTGGAATCCTCTTTTTCCCCGTTACGCGTAGTTTCAGTTATCGCGGTTTCTGTTTTAATCGCTTTAGATTGTCCATCTGGTGAAGGTTTTCTTGCTGGAATAGGGATTTGTGCCAGTATAAGTTTGCTATGCGCGTTTGCTTGAGCTATGGATTGTGTATTTTGTTGCGTATTTTGCGATGTTTTTTCAGTAGCTTCTGCATGATTAAATAACTGTACTAAATCGATAGTGCCGCTGGCATCGCGATGCAAAGTGGTTCGCAAACGATCCAACTTTATTTCATTGAGTGCAACCTTATGTTCTGTGGCGTTGATTGTTATTTGATCAATTGAAAGATGGGCTAGAGAAAATGCGGGTTCTTTTACATTCTCAGGTATTAGTGCTATGCGATCAATATTCAATTTGACTTGTGACGGATTTCGACCAGTTAAATCAACTGTTGTTAAATCGAGGGTTAATTGCTTCAAGTTAGCTTGATAAGGCATTTCTACAGCGCGATTCTGTATAGCTAATTGCCGTAATGTGGATTTACCTGTGAGCGTAATATCGGGTGTTTTATCAGGCGTATGTATGAACGTAAGTAACAGTTCGCTATCATAAAATCCAGATAACAATCGAATATCCTTGGGCAAAGGAATGTAGTGATCGATTTGGGTTAAATCCAGTTGACTGAATTTTAAAGCTAAGGTTGCTTCCTGGTTTTCAGTGAAAGTACGCAGCTTGCCATCCAATGAAAAAGGTGATCCATTAATTTTTGCGCTAAAGTGCGGTTCAATCCACTGCGTCAGAGCACTCTTAAAGTTGGCAATAATAGGAATAGCCAGATTGATTTCATTGATTTGCTGGTCAGTTTTCATAACACGATCAGCAAATTCGAGATGACCTGCTTGTATCGTAATATTGCTGATGGAAAATTGCATGCCTGCGCTATCTGCTGTTTTCTCGTCAGATGGCTGACTAAATTTCTCCAGCAAATCAGAGATATTGAACTGCTTTTCTGATTCGCGAACTAGACGGAATTTGGGCTCTACTAAAGAGATTGCTGTAATGACAGGCGCTAGCCGGGTAAGAGATTCAATACTGAGGTCGAGATGTAATTTCTTAAAGGAAAGAAGTACACCCGGTTTTTCTTGAGTATTAGTTTTATCGTCGATTTGAAAGTTATGAACAATAAGTTCAAGCGTATGCGGTTTGATTTCGATGGATGCTACGCTGACATGGCGTTGCAGGATTTCTGACAAGCGTATCTCAAGCTGAGATTTTGCATAACCGGGCAACCAAAAATAGGTCAGTGCCGCCAAAAAAACAATCAGAACGACAATCACGGCAAAACTGATAATCAGTCGCTTATTGGAAAAAAAGCGTTGCTGTTTGGTTGAAGTCATAGTATTGCCCTCTTTTAGTAACTAATTACAGCGAATAAGCAGAATACTCAATAATTGATCGTAATGATAAGATATTAATGGAATTGAGCTATTGGGCAGTTTTATAATGCATTCTACCGAATAGCTCATGTTTAAAACTTTTCAAAGCACGAATTCGTAGATACCCTAATAATGTGCGCCTGATTTAAGTCCAACCAATTCAACATCGAAAATTAGCGTTGCATTAGGAGGAATGATATTACCGGCTCCACGCGAACCATATGCCATGGATGGAGGAATAATCAGTGTGCGTTTCCCTCCTACTTTCATGCCAGTAACGCCTTGATCCCATCCTTTGATGACCCGCCCTGCACCCAACATGAACGAAAAATGCTCATTTCGATCAAATGAGCTATCGAATTTCTTGCCCTTTTTATCAGGTGCGTTTTCGTCATAGAGCCAGCCTGTATAATGAACATTAACAGTTTTACCGATTTCGGCTTCTTCTCCGCTACCTACCGTGCTGTCAATTTTCTGAAACTGTGTTTCATCAGTTGCTGTCATCTCTTTGTAGGCAAAGGCAATCTGCGGCAGCATAAATACAACTAATAAAACAATACTTGCGCTTAAAAACTGTTTCATATTAAACATAATTTCCTCTGATAAATAAAATTTAGTCGATCCGAATAATTAACGCGACATTATTATAACCTTTGTACTCGCTTCAACATTAGGAGACATCAAATCGTAATTCAGTCGTGAGATTTGATTGCAGCCACCCATGCATCTTATGATAATCTGAATTAATTTATTTAATTAACCAAAATTATGCAATCTTCTGAACAATCTGATGATAACTTGCGCGAGCAACAAGTATTAGATCAACATACTGCAGAACTCTTATGTTTACATGATTCGCCAGTTGTGCGCATCTTATATTTGGGTGCTGGATTCTTGGCGTTATTTTTAGGTGTGCTGGGAGCTTTTTTGCCGATATTACCAACGACACCGTTTATCCTTCTCGCCGCTGCATGTTTTGCACGAGGCTCGGAGTATTTTCATCGCAAACTACTTGCACATCCTATCGCTGGTCCCATTATTATTGAATGGCGTATGTATCGCAGTATTCCGCGCTCTGTTAAACGCTGGGTATATTTTCTAATGGCGTTGTCATTTGGTAGCTCGATCTTGATTGTGCCAGAAGTATGGCAAAAAATAATGTTGGTGATAGTGGGTGCTTTATTGACTTTTTTTATTTGGCGTGTACCGGTGCGCAATACTTCGATTAACAAATAACGTGAAGGTACGCCTAAACATATAGTTTTATCTCAAGCCATTTCTTTTTTCTAATCTATATCGGATAAGTTGGAACAAAACAATTTTTAATCAACTACTTGAGCCAAAACAGCAAGCTTGAGAAGCTGAAGTTAAAAAACGCATGTTTTTTCTTGTTATTCCAAATATGAAATTCTACGACCTAGCGTAGTATCAGCTAAAGAAATTTTGTGTTTTTGTCGTAAAAAAATTCCTGTCTTTTCTAATTACCCTAGCGAGTATGAAATGAGAATAAACGAACCTGTTACCCAAAGAGATATGGGTATGAACAATGACTGTGAGATTATCTCTACTACTAATTTAAAAGGTATTCTTACATCAGCCAACGACGATTTTATTCATATGAGTGGTTTTAGTTGGGAAGAGCTCGAAAATAAAAATCATAATATTATCCGCCATCCTGATGTGCCACCTGAAGCATACGCAATGCTATGGACCGCTTTGAAAGCAGGCAACCCATGGATGGGACTTGTAAAAAACCGCAATAAAAATGGTGATCACTACTGGGTTGATGCTTTTGCTAGCCCGCAATATGAAGATGGTAGAATCGTGGGCTATCAGTCAGTTCGAGTAAAGCCGGAAAAGGCATGGGTAGATCGTGCTGATGCACTATATGCTAAGATCATGTCTAAAAAATCAGCGGATGATAAGCGACGTTCTAAACTAGAGGAAGTTAAGTTAACACGTTTTCCGCTAAGTTTTACTGCCAAAATGATGCTGGCGATATCCAGTATTTTTGTAATGATATTTACGGGTCTGGTAGTTATAGACCAAATTTCACCACTTTTTGCCTTATCGGCTTTTATCATCGGGAGCTTAACAAGCTCTGCAGTTGTACACCAAATGTTAAGCGGGCTTCGCGATTTATCTCAGAGATCTACAAAAATTGCTAATGATCCATTAGCTCGTTACGTTTATACAGGTAGACATGACGAAATTGGTCAGTTGGAATATGTGCAGATTTTTCAGAATTCAAAGCTTCGGACGGCCATTGGTCGTGTTAAAGAATCATCCTCTGTCCTGGAACAAGCCGCTGATAATATTGCTACAGGAAATATTGATCTTTCAAGTCGCACAGAAAATCAAGCATCTAGCCTTGAAGAAACGGCATCTAGCATGGAAGAAATTACCTCTACCGTCCAACAAAATGCAGAGAGTGCAAGGCAGGCGAACCAGTTGGTTATGGAAACACGTAAACAGGCAGAGAAAAGTGGGGCAGTTGTTTCTAGCACTATGAGTGCAATGACTGAAATTAATGAAAGCAGCAAGAAAATTGCAGATATTACGAATGTCATCGATGAAATTGCTTTCCAGACCAATTTGTTAGCGCTTAATGCAGCGGTTGAGGCCGCAAGAGCCGGAGAGCAAGGACGTGGTTTTGCCGTAGTCGCCAATGAAGTTCGTAGTTTAGCTGGTCGTAGTGCTGAGTCGGCAAAACAGATTAAAGATCTCATTAATGACAGCGTAGCAAAAGTGGAAAGTGGTACTGAGTTGGTTAGTCAATCGGCGGAATCACTTAAAATGATCACTGAAAGTGTCAAGAAGATAGCAGATATTGTTGGAGAGATCTCTCAATCTTCACAGGAACAAGCTAACGGAATCGAGCAGATTAATCAAGCCATTATGCAAATCGATGAAGTTACTCAGCAGAATGGGCAATTGGTAGAAAAACTGACAACCTCTAGTAGTGCAATGAGTCAGAAAGTTAAAATGCTCTCTGGTTTGGCAGATCAATTTAAGGCAGAAGTAAGGTAAGTTTCATATATTGAGCATGTATTGAGCCGGAATTAGGTAATCTAGTTCCGGTTTTTTATTTTTGATCAGCATTTCTAGATCTTAAGGCTGATTGCTTTAGCGGAAAATTATTGTAAGCATTGTCCGAACGTGTATTTTGTTAACAACAGTAAGCAAAACTGGGCCAAACTTCTATTATGATCATTAATAAAAAAACATCAACTTGTGGATATGAGTAAAGAGAAAAAAGATATTGATTTTGACTTTGAACGTTGGGCACAAATGGCTCGGCAAGATCCGGATCAATTTGAAGTCATGCGTCAGCAGTTAATACAAGATTTGATAGCGCAAGCACCGCCGCATCTCAAGCTGCGTATGGAGGGGCTGCAATGGCAAGTGGATCAAATTCGCAAGCAGGCGGATAATCCAATGGCGGCCTGTTTACAGATTTCCCAGAAAATGTGGAATAATGTGTTAGGAGAAAAAGGGCTGCTGACTGTACTTCGAGAACCTAAAGCATTTTTGGATAACATACGAGAAGAACCTGGCGGGAAAATTCTTTCTTTTGAACGAAATAAGACTGATAAATAAGTGTCACTCGGTAGCGGTGCTAGTTAAGGTGATATTATTTATCTACATACATTTGATTAACGAATGTACGATAATTTTAGAAAAAAATCGCATACTGAAGTTGGTGTAGTAATCAGCGAGGAAAATGGCGTGCGTTTGTTGCATTTGGGTGGCAGCATGATACAAAGCGCTATGCGTATAAATGCACCTAATGAGCTAGAGCTGCTTTATACGCGCTGTATGATGGGTTTTTTACTATTTCACCCAACACCGTCTCACATTTTGATGATTGGCCTAGGTGGCGGGTCGCTGGCAAAGTTTGTCTACCACAAGATATTACAAACTAAAACCATAGTCGTCGAAATTAATCAGCAAGTGGTTAATGTGGCACGTGATTATTTTGCATTACCGTCAGAAGATGATCGTTTCCAAATTATTATTGCTGATGGCGCAGAATATATAACGAATTACTTGACAAGCGTGGATGTGTTGATGGTGGATGGTTTTGATGAAGATTGCCAGGTGGCATCACTATGTAGCCAGGAATTTTATGATCAAGCGCATCGAGTGTTGCGCAATGATGGCGTGCTGGTACTTAATCTACTCAGTTGCGATAAAAACCTTAACAATTATTTGCAACGTGTTTGGGATAGTTTCCAGGGACACGTCATAACGATGTTGTCAGAAGTGCGTGGAAATTTGATTGTGTTCGCATTTAAGCAAAATCATGGAAAATTAACTTGCAAAAAACTTAAAGACAGAGCTAACAAACTTGCAGAATCTTATGGTTTACCCTTTCCTGATTTCGTATTTAAACTGCGAAAATATTCGGGAAAACATAGCGATTACGTGGAAATTTAAAAATAAATTCGATACTTTTCTATCGTTTGAGGGCTATATTGAAAATATCGTCTATGCTAAAGTCTTAACTTTACGGTTTATAAGAAGAGATTGAAAATGGATTATAGTTATGAATCTGAGCACACGAAGTTTATACGTGAACTACTGGAAAAAAACCCACAACTGGAAGCGAAGCGATTAGAAGCAAGAAGAATGTGGTGGGATAAGAAGCTTGATAAAGAAGAGCAGAAGCGCTTTAAAGAATCCGCAGATCCCATGAAACCCTATGTTTATTTTGGGGGATAGTTTCTAAAAATTCCGCATGATTTATTGAGGTATTCGAATATCGGATTAACTTATCATTCATGTAATCTTCCGCGATTCTCCGAGAGAAGTACATGTCAGGAATAGGATGAAAATATTGATTGCATTTTTTGCGGCATGCTTTGTATCGGCTTGCGTGCATCGCATTTCTCCCCTGGATAAGCCTCACTTATATGAAGAAAATTTTGTAGGAGAACACTTAGTAATTGCAAACTGCTTGGCAGGCAAATTGCAATCAAACAGCGGATGGGCTCTACGTACGTTACAATTTAAAAATCGCCGGTATGTTGATGTTGATGCATCGGAAGTTTTTGCGTTTGACACACGATACTTGCCGAATATTGTGGCTGCTTATTCTCCTGCAAATCCAGATGCGGTTATTGTTGATGTAGTGCCCGATGTGGAAGTCTTGCCATATGCTCATAGAAATATTCACGATGAAGCCGTTTATACCGTGTTTGCCATACTGATCCAAAAGATTGATGATGCGATGGTTAACGCGACTTTAAGGGGAGATCAGTACCAAGGTGACATTGCTTGGAAAATCCTGAAAGGATGTGTTGATGCTCCATCGCGTTTCTGATCCGTTGAAACAGTAGATCAGCAATTTATCTATCAATTTAATGGAGTCCGTTTTTAAACGGACTAATTATTGTTCCCGGACTTGGCTAATAATACATCCAGTACTCGTGTACTCAATATTCGCTTGAGTATGCCAAACAGGTAAGTTGGAAATGTAACATAGTAACGTGGCTGTGGCCGAGGAGCTTCCAGGGCATGGATAACGCGCTTTAATACTGCTTCAGGCGGTAAAGTAAAAGGAACGGCAGGACCTGCTTTGTTTAAACGTGTTAATACACCTTGGTACTTGTCACGGTGAAAGCTGTTGTTGACGTCTATATATTTTTCCAGAGCCTTAACTGCATTTATGCGGAATTGACTGGAGATAGGTCCCGGCTCGATCAAACTGACATAAATATTGCTACCGCGTAATTCCAGTCGCAATGTGTCACTTAGGCCTTCAATGGCATATTTTGAAGCATTATAAGCACCTCGAAAAGGTAGTGAAACAAAACCAAGTACTGAGCTATTTTGAATAATCCTCCCATATCCTTGTCGGCGCATCACTGGTATCGCTAGATTGGTTAGTTCTTGCCAGCCAAAAACATTGGTTTCAAATTGTGCACGCAATGCATCGCGATGCAAGTCTTCTACTGCACCCGGTAATCCAAATGCACCATTGTTGAACAGCGCATATAACTCACCATTGGTTCTGCGCATAACTTCTTCAAAAGCAAAATTGATGGAATTTGAATCCATTAAATTTAGCTGAAAACTTTCCAATCCTTCAATCAAGAGCATTTCAACACTTTCCGCTCTTCTGGCGGTAGCAAACACTCGATAGCCTTGCTTATGCAAAGCCTTGGCAACGCAATAGCCAATTCCGCTTGAGCAACCTGTAATAAGTATGGTTTTTTTCATCAACTGTAATCGGCCTTTAAAAAATAGTTTATAGGTATGAAGAAGGTTAGCATTTTTCATCGCTTGACACTGATTTACATGCAGCGATAGCATTAATTGCTGGAATTAATTATGCGATCCTTTTGCGTTTAATTGAGTAAGAGAAAATAACATACCAAAAGATCATTTATGGCAAAAATTTTATTTAGACTAAATGGGGTCTCTGATGAAGAGGCAAATGATGTGCGTGAGTTGTTAACCAATCATGCAATTGATTTTTATGAAACATCCGCGGGTAATTGGGGCGTATCAATGCCGGCCATATGGATAAATGATGACAGTCAATTCCACATAGCACGCGAGTTATTGGATACCTATCAGAATGCACGAGTAATTCGGATACGAGAAGAATATGAACGACTGAAGAGGGAAGGAAAAAATAAAACTTTTATGGATGTGGTCAAGCAAAATCCTGCTGCTTTTTTCGTCTATTTGATGCTTGCAGCATTGGTTATTTATTTATCTGTCCGGTTGGTTTTAGATTTTGCGCAGTGAAAGAATATGAATTGGTTTATCAATTTTTGCTGGTTTATACGGTATGATTACAAACCGAATCATGCTTTATCTATCAAAATATTCTGAAAAAGGAGAAGGCCCATGAAATATGCTTTGAAGACAATTGCTACAATTTTAATTGTGGCTCCACTATATGCTTACGCCGGTGGAGACCCTGAGTACGTTAAGTTTCCCGAAGGCTACGAAAAAACTTTCACAAAATATGCAACCATGAATCGTGCCAATCAAACGCAAGTAGCCAAACTATATGCTAATGATGCAGCGATTGCCAGCTATACTAAGGATCAGAAAAGCGCATCTGGTTCTATCGTTATCATGGAAATCTATAATCCTAAAAAAGATGCCGACGGCAAACCCGTTGCAGGCAGCGATGGTATTTTTGAAATAGAATCACTGGCGGCAGTGGCGGTGATGGAAAACAGGAATAATTGGGATGCTGCGTTTGCAAAAGATCACCGTACAGGTGATTGGGGATTTGCAGTTTACAATCCGGATGGCACTGCGAAAAGTAACGATCTGAATTGTGTACAGTGTCATACACCATTGCAGGCTCAGGATTATATGTTTACTTATCAGCAACTAGTAGATTTTGTTAAGAAAAAATAGTCAGTTTAAGATAATTCTGCCCTGAGGATCTTTGCGTAAGATACCGCATAGATTCTCAGGTCAACACGTAAGTTTACAAACTGCAGTTATTTCAAACTGCTCATCTCCTGGTCCAATTTGGACTTACATTGTTGTTCTTTACCGGCAAGATCCAATAATCCAGCAGTTCGCATACATTCGTTATATTCAAAGAAAATATCGTTTTTCTTTTGGGTAAGCTCAATTGAAGCGGAAAGTTTTTTGACTTGCTGCGTAACCGTTTGTGCAATAGTTGCACCCGCTTCATCTATACTGCTTTTAGCCGCATCAATTTTCTTCAATGACTCTTGATTAGTTTTGTTAGCGTGTTGCGAGAATGCTTGGCTTGCTTTATTGGAATAATTTCTTAATTCGTCAATATTCTGTTGTGTAACGACAGCAAGTTTTTCTTGATAATTGTTAAGTTCGCCTTGTACAAAAGTATTGATTTTTTCTTTGAAGTTATCCAGTGAATTATCAATTTCCTGCTTAAATACATGCATTTTTTTCTCTACTAATTGATTGATATCACTATCCAGTCGCTGCACAATCGAGTCAGAAATTTTTTCAACAGGAGGACGAGATTCAATAATTTCAGATTTTGTTTCATTCAAACTTGTTTTAATTTCATTGACGAATGATTGTTGTTTGTTATCTATTTCATCGAATGATTTTTTCTCATTTTCGGCTATCGACCATGATACAAGAATGAGATCTTTCTTTTTCTCCTGATTAAGACCGCGGGTTAAATCATCGAGAAAAGTGGCGGCCATCTCTTGATCAGCCATTTCATTCAAATGGTTTAAGTTGGCGGAATTGAGCAACCCTTGCAGGTTACTATACATTTCATTGACATTAGCCTCTGCTCTGGCCATGATAGTTGCCTGGCGCGATAATTCGTAAGGCAAATACACCAGCGCAAGTACCGAACATAAAAAGTACGCAGAATATCGCCATTTTCTGAATTTAATTAGAAAACTGAGGCAAAATAGTCCAATAATTAAAAGGACAGAAGGTGTGAGAATGATCACAAAATCTAACCAACTTCTTCCTGTGAGTGTATCGAAAGAAATAAAATTTGTTACTTTAGCAAAAAGCTCGTTCATCAATTACTCCCAATATGACGAAAAATGTATGAATGTAAAATAAAATTGTTTTTCTATAGGTTGATTTGCAGAACAGTGATAATTTATCACGGTATAGTGGATTGATTGTATAAACTTTAGCAGTCTCGGTATTTTATTACCGCAAATGAATGCGGAATAATTTTTAGGAATTAGTGAATTTCATAGAATCAGAAAATCAAATGCGTACAGCCTATATTACTCATCCGGATTGTCTGAAGCATGACATGGGTAGGTACCATCCGGAATGTCCACAACGATTGGTTGTTATTGAAAATCAACTGCAAGCAACTGGCCTATTGTCAAAGCTTGAGCGCTATGAGGCACCGTTAGCGACTATTGAGCAGTTAGCGCGAGTGCATACGCACAGCTACATACAAAGTATTCATCAAGCTGCGCCAAAAAGTGGGCTGGCTGCACTGGATGCTGATACCGCTATGAATCCGTTTACTTTGCATGCGGCATTACGTGCGGCAGGTGCTGCAGTGATGGCGACAGATCTTGTGCTGTCTGCAAAAGTCGATAATGCCTTCTGTGCTGTGCGGCCACCAGGACATCACGCAGAATCAAATCGTGCAATGGGTTTTTGCTTGTTCAATAATGTTGCAGTTGGTGTTGCGCATGCGATTCGGAATTATCAGTTGCAGCGTGTGGTGATTTTGGATTTTGACGTGCATCATGGCAATGGCAGTGAAGAAATTTTCCGCAACAACTCAAGCGTCATGTTATGTTCAACATTTCAGCATCCCTTCTATCCCTATAGTGGTGCTGATAGTAGCAATGAACATATAATCAATGTTCCTTTACAGCGCGACTCCGATAGTTCGGTGTTTCGCCAGGTAGTGACGGATATTTGGCTGCCCGCAATAGAGCGATTCAAACCTGAAATGATTTTTGTATCGGCCGGATTTGATGCGCATCGTGATGATGCGATGTCACAGTTATATTTTAGTGATGACGATTACACTTGGATTACCGCGCAAATCCGAGCGCTTGCGAGCAAATATGCAAAAGACCGTATCGTTTCAGTATTGGAAGGCGGCTATGAGCTATCGATGTTGGGGCGGTGTGTAGCGGAACATATCAGAGTATTGAATACAGATTAATGTGAGAAACGGGCCTGCTAACTATTCAATCTTGTCATTTTTAGCGGCAATAAAAAATCTTATCGATGTACAAATGAATGAGTGGAGCTTTTTTACTCGTGTTCTCGATAAAATTTCCGTAGATTCTGGAGGTTCAAACTTTTTTATAGGAATTAATGCCAATTCGTCGATTGTTGCGTAAATTCACATCAAAAATGATAATGCGCACCTACTCCAATATACTCCACGTTGTTTCTGAGAAACTGCCCGCTAGGGGAATTGCCGTTGAAGTATTCGACGAGTATTTGGAGTTTCCTATTGAGAACTTGCAAGTTATCGAACTCGATGCCGCCTCGGATTGAAACATCGGTATTCCAGTTATTTTCTTGGAAATTTTTGAGATCAGCCGCGATGATAGGCCGTATCGGTGCAAAGTTCAGACGCCAAGGGCTGCGGAACTCAACACCATATTGCGCCATCCACACTTCGAGTGATGAAGGTTCTTTATGGAACAAGCCGCCTCCCCCGCCATAGATTCGCATGCCATAAGGAAATTCGTACGATAATCTAAGGTCTGCGCCTTCATAACTTAAGTTTATACGCTCAAATGTGGAATTTATCCTGCGCAGCAAAAACTCATCTCCCAGATGTGAACTTTGATGATAAATCCGGCCAAATGCTGAAAATTGCTTCGCACGCACGCTCGAATACGCTGATGCGATAAAATCTGTGTTAATGAGGTCTGTAGATGGAGCGCCCAAATTAAAATCACTAAAAACGCCAGCCTGAAGCCCTGCTTCCCATTGTACAAGTGAGCGCCCGATATTCCCGCGGTAAAACGGTATCGTTTCACCAAAGCTTACCGCACCGATATTTCTTCCTTCAAAATTATCATTGAGAAAATGGCGATAAGAAGCCGAGAAATGCGCCCAGCGCGGATCCGCCAATAAGGGTTTGAATAAATGACCGCTCGGCAATAGACCGGTTGGCAACAAGGTAGGATCAGTCTTCGTTATTGCTATGGTTTGATTGGCATCTTGTTGGATTGGCTGAGAAGGAGCCGTGGCAACTGGTACCTCGGCAGTAACTTCGGTGATTTTTACTTCATTTACTCCCGGAATTTTCGCAAGCATTTGCACGATACTGGATGAATCTGAGTGATTAAAACTGTCTTTCGGCAAAATGATGACACCATTTTGCACAACGATTGCGGGAATATCCAGATTCCACTTATATTTCAACATGCTGGTTGCATAGCCAGCAATGTAAGCATCATTGGGAGGAACAGCATGTGCTATTACTGCATTGAATAGCAAAACTCCAGCGATAGCGATTAAACGTAAATAACGCATTACTTACTCGGGCAAAACGGCTTTAACTGTCAGATTATTTTGTAATAATTTGACATCTTTCTGTTTAGATGTCACTTCCGCTGCTCTATCGATGACTTGCTGAGATTCAACCATGCCGCTTAGTTGCACTGTGCCATTCACCGTAGTTACTTTAATATCCGATGCTTTAAGCAGGGGATCACTGATAATTGCCGTTTTGACATTGCTAGTAATTACTGAGTCACTAATGTATTGGCCACTTGCTTCCGCTTTGTCAGCTAGCGATTTTCTTGCTTCACTAATTTCTTTGCCCGTCTGCTCTGTTATATGTTCAATCTTTTTCTCGGCATTTTCGATGGTACGGTCAAGCTTTTGTCCTACTTTTTCCGCCGGGCCCTCTTGCTGACAAGCCGCTAAACTAAAAACAACAGCAAAACTCATGGCGACAATAACGCTTGGTATCACAATGTTTTGTTTATCTTTATTTGTAACATTCATAAAGTTCTCCTCGAATTTCTATTGAAATTAAATGTTGTTGGTCAGTTGTATAGAAGTTCGAATTCTAATGCGTGCATCAAAGCTGATCTGTTCGCTTTCGCACATAAACGTCAATATCGCTTTCCCACATAAACGTCAATATCGCTTTCCATAAGCTATACCTGGTTTTAAGCAGAATCATTTAAGATTTTCCGAATTCTTTTTCCTTATGTAGGCAAGCGAACAGATTGCGAAAGGTTTTGTAGTTAGAGTTTTTGGAAACTTGATTTGAGATAAGCTCAAAACTGCTTCAAATATTTCAAATAAAGTTTTTTTATTGACTTTGCACGATAGGAGAATATGTATGAATCAAACAATATACGCTCAAGACGCTATGCAAGCTTGTATTACTGCCTGCAGTAACTGTCATCAGGTTTGCTTGCAAACGGGAATGAACCATTGCCTTGAAACTGGCGGTAAGCATGTTGAACCTGACCATTTCCGTTTACTGATGGGGTGTGCTGAGATTTGCCAAACATCCGCTAATTTTTTATTAAGTGGCTTACATCAAAACGCTCTTTGCGAAGTTTGCGCCGACATTTGTGAAGCATGCGCAACGGATTGCGAGCGAATTGGCGGTATGGAGGAATGTGTCAAAGCGTGCAGAAAGTGTGCCGAGACATGCCGGCAAATGGCAACCCTGCAACACTAATCCGGTTTTAGTGATTAACATACTTTATAGTATAGAAAACAACTATCGGTTATGCTGGTATAAAAGTACGTTGTAGCAATAAATATTTCGGGGTATTGGCATGTTAAATCGTGGATTTCTTTTGGGATTGTTCCTAATAGCTTTGTTTCCGAGCTGTGTTTTAGGCAAACAGGAAATACTCCAGAATGAGTCCCTATCGATTCAGCAAATTGCACAAATGGTTGAACACAGTATACGGATGGAAGCGAAAAATGGTTTTGCCCGTAGAGGCGCTCATGCTAAAGCGCACGGTTGTGTTAAAGCACAATTCCGTGTGCTCCCGCTGCGGGATGAATTAAGCTCTGGCATCTTCTCCGAAGCGCGTGAGTATCCCGCCTGGATCCGCTTTTCCAATGGCGCCGATAAAGTGCAAGATGATTCGGTTGGTGATGGCCGCGGCATGGCAATCAAACTGATGCACGTTGACCGCAGTCCATCCGGTACACAAGATTTTGTCATGCTGAATCATCCCGCATTTTTCGTTAAAAATGCGGCAGATTACGTTGAATTTCAGAAAGCTTTGGCAATAGACAACCCTGTCAAATTCTTTTTTCCGGATTTAAATCCATTACATTTCCGCCTGCACGAACTTGGAATAGTGATGGCAATTCGCAGCAAGAAGGTCAGTAATCCGCTGGATATTCAGTATTGGAGCGCGACACCTTATCGCTTTGGTGCTACTGCAATGAAATTTTCAACCCGCCCCTGCAATCGGACAGCGCCAGCGTTATCTACTGATACCTCTTCTGCAAATTATCTACGCCAAAATATGCAGGAACACCTTGATCGTGACGATGCCTGCTTCGACTTTATGATTCAGCTTCGTAAGCGTGCCGCTGAAATGCCGGTCGAGGATCCTACCATCGAATGGAGCGAGAAGGCTTCACCTTTTATCACGGTAGCGAAAATCACCATCCCCGCGCAGCAGTTCAATACGCCGGAACAGCAGAAATTCTGCGAGGATCTTGCTTTCTCACCTTGGCATGCCATACCTGAACATGAACCTTTGGGTGGAATTAATCGTGTGCGGCAAACAGTCTATGAGGTTTCTTCACGTATCCGGCAAGAACTCAACCGTGCCTCTGAAAGAGAATCTGCAGGATTTTGAAGTTTGGTTTATTACTTTGCGGCAAATATAGCTTTTATAAAAGCAGATAGCCGGTGGAGGAGTCAAGTTTCAGAGATTGTTGCCTGGAGTTCCTGAAATAATAAACGGAAATTCTTCGCTGGTTTATTCGCGGCTTTTTCTTTCTTAGTATTGCGGATCAGCAGGTTAAAACGTTGTAAGTCGGCATGCGGATATTTCTGTGCGAATTCAGTCAGGGCGTTTTCGTCGTTCAAAAGGCGTTCTCGCCAGCGCTCCAGCTGATGTAGCCGGGCAGTTTGTTGAACTGAAGTTTGATGCCAGGATTCAAGTTTCTGCTGGATTGGCAGTGCATCGACCTCACGCATCAAACGGCCGATATATTGCAATTGCCGGCGGCGTGCGCCATGTTTATGCATGCCGCGGGCTTGCTGGATGGCATCACTTAAAATTTCGGGCAAATCAAATTCGGCCAGTTTATGGGCATCCAATTCCACTAATTGCTCGCCAATCCTCTGCAATGCATGCATATCTTTTTTGCGTTGTGTTTTACTTGGAGTCGTGTCCTGCTGAATATCATCTTCTGGGTTGTTATGCACGGCAAGCCTTTTAATATCGTGTCAATAAGCTGTTATCATAACGTTTTACATCAACGTGATTGCAACAAATTTATTCGTGTGACAAAAGCTTTTTATTCACATTTCGATCAAACTCTCTGTTATATCGTTATTTATGAACAATACATCTGTCTCTGATTTTCGTTTTTCGTACCCGGTTAGCACGCTGCAGCAAATTGCCCGTGATATTTTGACAATTGCCAAACAAGGGGGCGCTTCTTCTTGCGAAACCAACGTTTCGGATGGTTTTGGACAAACCGTGACGGTGCGTCAGAATGCGGTAGAAACAATTGAATATAATCGTGACAAAGGGTTGTCGGTGACCATTTACATTGGGCAGAAGCGCGGCCATGCGAGTACTTCTGATTTTTCAACGCAGGCTATCCGTGATACGGTCGCAGCTGCTCTGTCGATTGCGCGGTATACCGCTGATGATGAGTGTGCAGGATTGGCTGATGCGGAATGGTTGGCAAAAGATTATCCCCAATTGGATCTATATTACCCTTGGACAATATCGGTCGAAGAAGCCATTGAGCTGGCGAAAAACTGTGAACAGTCTGCCTATGCGGTCGACAAACGCATCACGAATTCCGAAGGCGCGACTATTTCTGTCAGTGAGTCGCAGTTTATTTATGCCAACAGCCTGGGTTTTATGGGAGGATACCCATTGTCACGTCATAGTATGAGCTGCGCTATGATTGCCGAACAAGGCGATAGCAGCAAACAACGTGATTACTGGTATTGCGTTGCACGCGATGCTGGTGATTTGGAATCCCCTGAGGATATCGGGAAAAAAGCTGGCATGCGCAGCGTGCAGCGTTTAGGCGCCAGAAAAATTGCTACTTGTGAAGTTCCGGTATTATTTGAAGCGCCGATTGCATCCGGTCTAATCGGGCATTTTGCTTCTGCGGTAAGCGGCGGCAGTTTGTATCGTAAATCTTCTTTTTTGCTGGACAGTATGGGTCAGCAAGTTTTTGCACCTGACATCCAGATTCGTGAACTGCCGCATTTGCACAAAGGTCTCGCCAGTAGCGCATTTGATGATGATGGCGTAGCGACGGTTGAACGTAATGTGGTTGTGGATGGCATTGTACAAGGCTATTTCTTGAGTAGTTATTCAGCACGTAAACTGGGTATGCGTACTACTGGCAATGCAGGCGGCACCCATAATTTAATCCTGCACAATGCGGCGTCCATAGACTTCAAAGCATTATTGCAGAAAATGGATACCGGTTTGCTGGTAACTGAGCTATTAGGACATGGTATTAATCCAGTCACAGGTGATTATTCCCGAGGTGCTTCGGGTTATTGGGTTGAGCGCGGTGAAATCGCGTATCCTGTCGAAGAAATTACCATTGCCGGTAATCTGAAGGAAATGTTTCGGGGAATCGTGGCGATCGGTAATGATATCGTCGTGCGTGGATCGAAGCAGAGCGGATCTGTGCTGATTGATCGCATGACGGTTGCAGGTGATTGAGATTAACCAGAGCCTCATGTAAATGACTTGCGTTGCTGGTTGGCTGGTGCCACTCTTCCCTATGGCATATTCAATCGGTAGTGACGAAGCATCGGAACCGATCATGGAATCCTCTCAGGTGGCATGCCAATTATTTTTTTTTCAAAATAAAAATATACTCGCCACTATCTTGTAACAAAGAGAGTAGCGCATTACCCGTTTGATCGGAAAAAACCTGGAAGTCGATGACAGATGCCGGATCAGTTGCAGTAATGCGCAACGTTTGCCCACTACTCATGTTAGATAACGATTGTTTGGTGCGTAAGATGGGTAATGGGCAAACCAAGCCACGCACGTCCAGTTCCTGATCAATATGCATTGATATCGGTATTAATGATCGAGCTAAGTTTTTCTAATTTCGCGTAAATGCATGCTACTGCATCTTGCGGCTATCCTTGCGAGCGGATTACCAAACATTCCATTTTTTGGCGAGAAAGGTTCTGGCATGCTGTCCGTGCTTGACTTTCTTGCAATCCTATAAGCCGAGCACGATAAAGTTTCTGATTGCTGATTTTCACTTCAGTAACGACCACTTGACCGGGTATCCAACGGGTAGCAGCTTGTGCCTGCGCATGAGCTCGGTCATGAGCTTGATAGGAACCAACTTGCACTTCCCAGTTTTTATTATTGTCTGCAGCAACTTTTTGTGACCCTGCTGTAATTTTAGCTGGGGTAGTAGTAGCAATTATGTTTGGGTTAGGTGTCCTTCTTTTTGCAACAGTTTGATTGGATGCAGCGGATACAGAGCTGGTTTTATGATTAGCCGGTGTTTTGCGACTACTGTTTGAATGGTTCGCCATGAAGGGAGATGTGCTCTGATTAAAACTATAATCCAGCAAGTGCGACATGTATTGATCCCTGGCGGCGGCAGTTTGGCCTCCCATAACTACTGCAATTACACGACGGTTACCTCGCTTGGCGGAAGTGGCAATATTAAACCCTGATGCGCGAATGAAGCCAGTTTTTAAACCATCCACCCCACGCGTGTTACGTAACATACGATTATGACTATTGTAGGTGGTGCCTTTGTGAGTAAACGATTGAGTTGAAAAATAATGATAGTATTGTGGAAAATCCTTCATTAATCGCGTAGATAAAGTCACCAAATCACGCGCTGTAGTTTTTTGTTCACTGTGAGGCAAACCAGAAGCATTGCGAAAAGTAGTGGATCGCATACCAAGTACACGAGCTTTGTCAGTCATCATACGTGCAAAATTTGCTTCAGTATTACCTAATGTTTCAGCCACTACTGTTGCAACATCATTGGCAGAACGAACGACTAATGCAGCAATTGCTTCGCGTACGCTGATGGTATCACCTGCCCGCAAATTGATATTAGTTGATGGCATTGATGCTGCGTAGATAGAAACTGGCATGCGAGTATCCAAATTCATTTTACCTTGTTGGATCGCTTCATACAGTATGTAAAGTGTCATCATTTTGGTTAAAGAAGCCGGATAACGGCTCGCATCAGCATGTGATTCATGCAGCACTTCTCCAGTATTCGCATCAACTACGATCGATGCATGAAGAGGGTTTGCCTGAAGCGGGTTAACTACGGAAAGAAACAATAATACAGCGACAGAAATTATTTCTGTCCGCATGACGATCTTCGAAATTGTTCTTTGCTGGATTGTTTTCATTCGTTGATATGTTCAATAATTGTACAAATATTACCTTTTAGGTCATTTTCATACAATCGCAATTTTTGCAAATGTGAAATAAAGGGAGAAAATTGCCTTAAATCCAAGATTAATGAGCGTATTGAGTAACTTTTAATCTTCAGTAAATTCTATAAAAACTCATAATACTTTATAATTCAAAGTATTGTAACGATAGAAAATAGTCTTCTATTTGAAATTACGCGATAAGACTGCAATAAGTGCTGCAAATAAATGCTTGAGTTTTGCCTAAAAACGTGTATCTTACGATTGTCTTTTGGATTCAAGCTGTGAAATGTGATGCTGATGGTTGATCTTTTTCCTTGATATTCGATGACCGCTATGAATATGGTAGCGAGGAGTAAATTCATTAATTATTAAGGAAATAAACACATGGCAACAGGTATTGTAAAGTGGTTCAATGACGCTAAAGGTTTTGGCTTTATTACCCCAGATAACGGTGGAGAAGATTTATTTGCACATTTTTCTGCCATTAATAGCAGTGGTTTCAAAACATTACGTGAAGCTCAACGAGTCACTTTTGATATTACGACAGGCCCTAAAGGTAAGCAAGCATCTAATATCGTACCGCAATAAATTCGAGCTTTACGCGTATTAAATAAAAAAACCCCGGATTACCGGGGTTTTTTTATTGGCGAATTTATATAGCGTGGCACTCAATTTGTCCCTTTTACTATCTCCATTGATTTTAGCTACTTTAGTTTTTCAAATCTTACTTAAACGATATTAGAATTTTGCAAAATATCGTAAAAGATGAGGTAGCATAGTGCTATTTAACATGACGCTGATGATTGATTATGCCCGTTAACATTCCTACGTTACTTCCCGAGCAACTATTATCGATTAATGGGGTAATCTTGGGTATTGCCGAAGCTGGTATTAAAAAGCCGGGTCGTAAGGATTTGCTCGTGATGCTGCTAGATGAAGGTACGCAAGTGGTTGGTGTATTTACTCAAAACCGATTTTGTGCGGCGCCCGTGATGGTTGCGAAGCAGCATCTGACACAATCTTCTATTCGTGCACTAGTTGTGAATACGGGTAATGCCAATGCGGGAACGGGCGAAGCGGGGATTCAACATGCGCTGGCCACTTGTTCTGAATTGGCCAGATTATTAGGTTGTACCACGCAACAAGTTTTGCCATTTTCTACCGGAGTGATTATGGAACCGCTACCGCTGGACAAAATTGTTGCCGGATTGCCTGCCGCTGTAGCCGATTGTAAAGTGGATAATTGGTTTAACGCAGCGCAGGCGATTATGACTACGGATATTGTGCCGAAGGCGGTATCGCGGCAAGTGCTGATTGGTGGTAAGACAGTGACGGTTACTGGTATTGCCAAGGGTTCCGGTATGATTCGACCGAATATGGCGACAATGTTAGGCTATATTGCAACCGATGCGGCTATCACTCGAAACTTATTGCAGAAATTGGTGCAATCTGCGGCAGATCATTCATTTAACCGTATTACAGTCGATGGCGATACATCAACCAATGATGCATTTATTGTCATGGCAACTGGCAAAGCGGGACACCAGGAAATTATCAGTCAAATGAGCGTGGAATTTGGCCAGCTACAAGAAGCCGTAACCACTGTTGCTGCAGAATTGGCGAAAATGATCGTGCGCGATGGTGAGGGGGCGACAAAGTTTATAACCGTGCAAGTGGATGCTGGTAGAGATGCGGACGAATGTGCCAAAGTTGCTTATGCCATTGCACATTCGCCATTGATTAAAACCGCTTTTTTTGCCTCCGATCCGAATCTGGGAAGGATTTTAGCTGCAGTTGGTTATGCCGGCGTTGAAGATCTGGAGGTAAACGATATCAGACTTTATCTGGATAATGTGCTGGTTGCGGAATTTGGCGGTAGAGCGTCCAATTACCGTGAAGAAGATGGGCAACGCGTGATGAATCAATCCGAGATTACCATTCGTGTTGTGCTCAACCGCGGAGAAGCTTCTACTACAGTATGGACGTGTGATTTTTCTTACGATTACGTCAAGATTAATGCAAGTTATCGCAGTTAACGAAACCCCATGAATGATTTGAATCAGCTTTGTGATCGAGTCGATAGATTGCTCGATCACGTGGAAAAACTCTTTCCATCCATGCAGCCAGAGGCTGATTGGCAGGCGGCAACAGCTTTCCGCTGGCGTAGGCAAGGTCATGTTGGTTATATTCAATCAGTGACTCACCCCGACCGTATAACGCTCGATGCCTTGCGTGGGATTGACGATCAGAAACAGCGCATTGACCAAAACACACAGCAATTTGTGTGGGGATTTTCGGCCAACAATGTGCTATTGACGGGTGCACGTGGTACCGGCAAATCTTCATTGATCAAGGCATTATTGAATAAATATGCTAACGAAGGATTGCGCGTGATTGAGGTTGAAAAACACCATCTTGTTGATCTGCATGATATTGTAGAAAAAATTTACCGGCGTCCGGAGCGTTTTGTTTTATTTTGTGATGATTTATCTTTTGAATCTAATGAACCAGGATATAAAGCACTTAAAGTGGTACTGGATGGCTCGATTGCTACAGTGTCCGATAATGTCCTAATTTATGCAACCTCCAACCGGCGCCATATGGTACCGGAGTTTATGCGCGATAATCTTGATACGCGGCACGTTGGTGAGGAAGTGCATCCAAGTGAAGCAATCGAGGAAAAAATTTCTTTGTCGGAACGTTTTGGTTTATGGGTATCGTTTTATCCTTTTGACCAGGATCATTATCTAGAAATCGTGTGCTATTGGCTGGCTTATTTCGGTATCAATGAGATGACTGCACTAATACGCACTGAAGCTTTGCAATGGGCATTGGAGCGCGGTTCGCGCAGTGGTCGAGTAGCTTGGCAATTTGCGCGAGATTTGGCAGGCAGACAAAAATCGATTGGTATTTCCGATAGATTGTGAATAATTTATTTATTCCATCTACCGTTGCGCCGGCTTCGATTGTTGAAGTCGTCGCGGCTGTCATTATACAAGCGGATGGCCAGTTTTTATTGACGCGAAGGCCTCTAGGAAAAATATATTCCGGTTACTGGGAATTTCCGGGTGGCAAAGTCGAAAAAGATGAATCGTTATTGCACGCGCTAGATCGCGAATTGTGGGAAGAATTGGGAATTCAAGTTCGAGTCGCCTATCCCTGGATAACCCGTATTTTTACTTATTCACATGCAACAGTTAGACTGCATTTTTTTCGTGTAATGAAGTGGGAAGGCAGGTTGCTACCCAGGGAAAAACAAGAATTGTTTTGGCAATTTCCACATCGAGTTGAAGTCTCTCCGATATTGCCTGCAAATGGCCCCATCATACAGTCGTTATTACTACCACCAATTTATGCGATTACACGTGCTAATGAAATTGGCATCGAATCCGCGCTGGAACAAATTGAACAGGCGATGGAGGGTGGTTTACGTTTGCTGCAAGTCCGCGAGAAACAAATGGCACCGGATAAGCTGTGGAAATTCTCACAGCAAGTATTAGCGCTTGCGCATGCGCATCAAGCAAAAGTAATGATCAATGGCGATCCGGAGTTGACCTACAAAATTGGTGCCGATGGGGTACATTTTACTTCATCGCAATTGATGACCATGTCATCTCGCCCGAAGGCAGAATACGGACTCTGTAGTGCTTCTTGCCACAATGCTGAAGAACTTTTTGCAGCCGAGCAACTCGGGCTTGATTTCGTTGTATTGGGACCAGTGCAGCCTACGCATAGTCATTCCAGAGCTTCATCATTGGGCTGGAAGAAGTTTTCTATGCTGATTTTTGGTTGTTCAATGCCGGTATATGCCTTGGGAGGATTATGTTTGGAAGATTTACCAATTGCCCAGGAAATGGGGGCGCATGGTATTGCGATGATGCGCGGAATAGCAAATTAGATCTCTCATATTTGTTGGATAAGTTTTGTGTGAATTCATTGAGAAATAATGGGGTATGGTTAGATACACACAACAATGTTATTTCTGCTGCTCGCCTTGGTCGCTACGCACATAAAGGATACTTAATCGGGATCACTAACAAAAAGTGATACCCTTCCTAATGTAGAACAAAGAATTAACGTAAGCGTTTTGCTTTCTGCAAAGATATCAGCAGCCGATAATGTTGTCGTAATTTGTTTAATTGCTCAGTGAGATCAACTTCAACTCTTTCGAAGCCGAAAATTTATATAATATATTTTACGGTCGCTCTTATACGCTTGATCTGATTGGCTTGCATACGCTGCAGTGCTATATTCTTTTAATCAATCGATTGATTAAGCAATGATTCGGTTGCTTCGTGATGTTCATAATCATTATCTGATTGCGGGATTCGATAAGATTCTTGCGCCCATTGCGACAAATCATTCAACTTACATCGTTCGGAACAGAACGGACGAAACTGATTATTTGCTTCCCAAATTACCTTATTGCCACATTGGGGGCAGCCGACTGTGAGTTTATACATAAAAGAAACGTATTTGATCAAATGGAATAGGTACTATATATGATTATTTGTTTTACAAAATATTATACTGGAGCAGTTGCAAAGTTGCACTGTTTTAAACAGGCTATTTACTTGATTACATGATTTAAAATGATATGCTAATGTAATGAATCGTGCTTAAGTTACATGGTTACGCATAAAATATGTAATTTTCTTGGCGAATTTTTTGTATTTTACAAAAATTTTACACATGTTAGCCTAAACTTTCTTAATTACGTTAAATTACCTAAAGTAAAGGTTGGCAATTCTGGCTACTCGAGAAGAACTTTCAGATTTTCTAATTGAAATTGAGAGACGTGCATATAAGCAAGCTTTATTTGCTGTTCATGATGAACATGCAGCGTTAGATATCATTCAAGATTCCATGATGAAACTTACGGCAAAATATGCTGCGAAGCCGGTTGAAGAACTGCCATTGTTATATCAACGCATTCTACAGAACACTATTCGCGATTATTATCGTCGACAGAAGGTTCGATCTCTATGGTCTACACTTTTTTCTGCACTTATTCCCAATGATCAAGATAAAAATCAGGAAGACTTTGATATTTTGGAAACTTTACAGATCAAGCAAGAATCCAATCAACCTGAAACTCAACTTGAGAAGGCACAGTTAATTGATTTAATAGAAAATGCAATAAAAATTCTTCCTGCGCGTCAACGTGAAGCATTTATACTGCGTTATTGGGAAGAAATGAGTGTGACGGAAACAGCGGAGATCATGAATTGTTCCGAAGGAAGTGTAAAAACACACTGTTCAAGGGCGACTCATACGTTAGCTTCGATACTCAGAGAAAAAGGAGTTAAATTATGAACGAGCAAGAATTAGGAAAAGGAATTGCCAAGCTATTAGATGTCAGTGCGAACGAGAATATTAAGCAAAGCACACTGTATCGATTGCAATGTGCGCGTCGAGCGGCTTTGGAAAATTGCCAGCCTACATTTGAGATCATTAATTCAGGTAATGGTGCTTCCATTTATGGTGAGCATGACTCGCATTTTCATTTTTATACCGGAAAATTGATCTGGCTTTTGATAATGCTGTTTGCTTTTGCCTTAGTATCAACTACTTATTGGCAATTTCTAGAAAAAAGTAGATCATCTATAGATGACACAGTGCTGGTTGATGATTTATCTACAGTGACAACTGGTGATAATGAGCAAGAACTGATGGATGATTTATCTATAGAGGCTTATATCGATAATGAATCTGAACTGGTTGATGATGTATCGGCAGATGTTGATATTGATAATGAATCTGAAAATGGCGATGGTTTGTCAACGGATATTCTTATTAATGAAGAACCTGAATTGGATCATGATGTGTCAGAGGGAACTAGTATTGAGAACGAACCTGAACTGACTAGTGATTTATCGATAAATGTTCAAATCGATAATGGGACGGATGAATTGTTGGGCACTAGCAAATAAGTTGTTGGATTGCTTTTATTTTTCGCTAAGATAGCATTAATTGGGACGTACGTTGCTACCTTAAAGCGGTTTTTTGTGGGTAATAGTATTCAAATCACACGTACGAAGTTGCAGTCCATCCATTCTTATAAGTAAGCGCTTAAAAATTCAAAATTACCTGTTGATAAACGCGACAAGATCAACGGCATTGATATTAGTATTGAGCAATTACTGCAAGTCATAAAAGACATCTATTGAATTAAATAGCATTAAATAATGCTGGCACATATATACCTCATGGAAAATTAAGAAGATTAACCGTACAAGCAGTACTCTCTTTCATTTTTACTTCTTCTTAGAAAATTCTTACTTTCTTTCGCAGCTTAGTGAATGCAGCAACTCTATAATTCATCGAATAATAATTTCCCCCAAAGTTGGGATGAAGTACTTGCGCTACAATTAAACGACGAAGAAAATGTGCTTGCGTGGATTGAAACTGATCTTGATTCGCAGCTACACTTTTCTAAAGGTATTGTAATTGTTACCAATCAACGCCTACTGACTAAAATGTATGCCAATGAAGTTTGGCAAAGTTGGTGTTATCGGCAAGGCTTGCTACTGACACAACGAGATTATGCTGGGATTGGGTGCTTGGAACTGTTAGATGCACATTCGCAGCTCATGTCTTGGCGTTACCGCGTAAGAAGCGACAGAGCAGTTAATCGATTGATTGAATCCTTTGCACAGCAACTTGATTGTCACCTTGCTGGCGAGCTATCTCAAGCAGCAGATACGGTTGTTCAATGTCCAAACTGTGGGGCCATTATGCCTAATGGACAAAATGATTGCCCAGTTTGTGAAAAACAAAGCCATGTTCCACCGCCTACATGGACATTACTGCGACTCTGGCGTTTTGCAAAGCCTTATAAGGGACGCCTGTTGATCGGATTTCTGTTGACCTTATGCAGCACGGCTGCAACATTGGTGCCGCCCTACTTGACTATGCCGTTAATGGATAATGTACTGATACCTTATCAAAATGGTCAGCCAATCAATAACGAATTAGTGGCATTGTACCTTTCGGGGTTGCTAGGTGCATCAATTCTGGCTTGGATACTGGGATGGGCGAGAACTTATATGTTGGCGCTTGTATCTGAGCGGATTGGTGCCGATCTGCGCACTACAACTTATGAACACTTACTTAATCTTTCGCAGGAATATTTCGGTGGTAAGCGGACCGGAGATTTGATGGCACGCATAGGCGCTGAGACAGATCGAATAAATCTTTTTCTCTCTTTGCATTTACTTGATTTTGCTACTGATGTCATCATGATTGCGATGACTGCCATGATTTTGATATCAATTAATCCCTCGTTGGCATTGGTGACCCTTGTGCCATTGCCAATTATTGCCTGGTTAATTCATCTGGTTCGTGATCGGCTGCGCATTGGTTTTGAGAAGGTTGATCGGATTTGGGCTGAGGTTAATAATGTGTTGGCGGATACAATTCCTGGTATTCGGGTGATTAAGGCTTTTGCGCAAGAAAAAAGAGAATCTGCGCGTTTTTATGCCGCAAATCAAAGAAATTTGCAAATTAATGATCGTGTAAATAAGCTTTGGTCATTATTTACACCAACGGTTACATTGCTGACTGAAGTTGGTTTGCTGATTGTATGGATATTTGGAATCTGGCAGATCTCTAAAGATGAAATTACGGTCGGAGTGCTTACAGCTTTTCTTGCTTATATTGGCCGGTTTTATATCAGATTGGATTCGATGAGCCGTATTGTTTCCATTACACAGAAGGCCGCTGCTGGAACTAAACGTATATTTGATATTTTGGATCATATTTCCAGTGTTCCAGAATCTGCCAATCCTGTTCATCTAGCTACAGTACAAGGTCAGATTGAATTGCGAAATGTAGGTTTTCGCTATGGAACGCGCAGGATTACTAGTGACATCAATCTCGTTATTAAACCCGGTGAAATGATCGGTTTAGTCGGACATAGCGGTTCAGGGAAAAGTACTTTGGTAAATTTAATTTGCCGTTTCTATGATGTAAGTGAAGGCACGATTCTGATCGACGGGCATGATATCCGCTCGCTACCGATTGCTGAGTATCGCAAACATATTGGTTTAGTGCTTCAAGAACCATTTCTGTTTTATGGCACTATTGCGGAAAATATTGCTTATGGTAAGCCGGATGCAACGCCCTCTGAAATTGTGTCAGCAGCTCGCGCTGCGCATGCCCATGAATTTATATTACGTCTGCCGCATGGATACGATTCATTGGTTGGCGAACGTGGGCAGGCACTTTCCGGTGGTGAGCGTCAACGTATCTCAATTGCTCGTGCATTATTGATTAATCCACGTATTTTGATATTGGACGAAGCCACATCGTCGGTGGATACAACTACAGAGAAAGATATTCAGGAAGCTCTGGATAATTTGGTGCGCGGTCGAACTACAATTGCAATTGCACATCGCTTATCGACCTTGCGGGAAGCCAATCGACTGATTGTTCTTGATCGTGGCAGCATTGTTGAAATCGGCAATCACGCAGAATTAATGGCGCGTGAAGGTTTTTATTATCGTCTGTACCAGGCTCAGGTACGTAATGTGGATACTGAAGATCGCGGATTTGTTCCAATTGCCGAACATAGTGTTGCAGGAGAACATAAATGAGTCAGTTCGTGACTTTTCAGTTAACACGTAATGCTTTTGGTCGATTGGTTTTTAACAATCAATTGGGGTTGATGCAAGAAGGCGTCATTCCAGTAAGATCTTTTCCAATTACTCATCCGGATCAGGGAATTGCATTAGTAGATCCCCATGGCAAAGAGTTAGCGTGGATAGAACGCTTAACAGATTTGCAAGATGACTACCGAATACTCATTGAAGCGGAGTTAAAGGGTCGTGAATTCATGCCGGAAATAAAGCGGTTATGCAAGGTTTCAAGTTTTATTACACCCAGTACTTGGGAGGTTGAAACGGACCGTGGAGAAGCTGCCTTTATTCTTAAAGGCGAAGAAGATATTCGTCGGCTAACAACTTCATCATTAATGATCACAGATAGTCAGGGTATTCATTTTTTGATTCGTGATCGTATGTCTCTTGATCGTTACAGTCGTAAGTTGTTGGATCATTTTCTCTAATGTGTTTGAGAATTATTTTTCTTTTCGTGTAAACCAATCGATCTATATCGCGTTAATGGTTTCATGTCTTCTACTTAATTCAAATTTATGCCTAATTTAAAAAGTTCGAGTGTAAAAGATATTAAATTTCTTGAAATTAAGCACTTAAATGGCCCTAACTTGTGGACTTATTACCCTGCCCTCGAAGCAACGGTTGACATTGGCGATCTTGAAGATTTTCCTTCAGATAAAATTCCAGGATTTTATGAACGTTTGTCAGAATGGTTGCCTTCACTCATCGAGCATCGCTGCAGCTACGAAGAACGAGGTGGTTTCTTGCGTCGAGTAGAGGAAGGTACGTGGCCTTGTCATATTCTTGAACATGTAACCTTGGAGTTACAAAATTTAGCGGGTATGCGCGGCGGTTTTGGTAGAGCACGTGAAACCTCGGTACGCGGTGTGTATAAAGTTGCATTAAGTGCATGGCACGAGGAAATTACACGATCAGCTCTGCATTCTGCGCGTGAGCTGGTACTGGCTGCCATGAACTTTCAGCAACTACAAAATCCTACATATGATGTGGATGGCACTATTCAGAGTCTTCGTGACTTGGTTGATTCGCTATGGCTTGGGCCATCAACAGCTTGCATTGTAGATGCTGCTGTGGCGCGCAATATTCCAGCTACACGGCTTATTGCCAAAGGAAATCTTGTGCAGCTTGGTCATGGTGCTCGTTGTCGGCATATCTGGACAGCGGAAACGGATCGAACCCCTGCCATTGCAGAAAGTATTTCCCGCGATAAGGATTTGACAAAAGCATTATTACAATCGTGCGGAGTGCCAGTTCCAGAAGGATGTATGGTTGAAAGTGCAAATGCAGCTTGGGAAGCAGCCAATGAAATCGGTTTGCCCGTTGTCATAAAACCATGTGATGGAAATCATGGGCGGGGTGTATTTATTGAGCTGAGTCATCAGGAAGAAATTGAGTCGGCTTATCAAGTAGCATTGAAAGAAGGCACCGGTGTATTGGTTGAACAATATATTTCAGGTACTGAACATCGATTATTAATAGTGGGTGGGCAGCTTGTAGCGGCCACGCGTGGTGATTCGGTTTCGGTAACTGGAGATGGTAATTTAACAATCGCTGAATTAATTGAGTCTCAAATTAATTCTGATCCGCGCCGTGGAACAACGGAAGATCATCCACTGAATATGATCCGCATTGATAGTGCAGCGCGGATTGAAATTGCCCGTCAAGGTTATCGCAGTGATTCAATTATTCCGGCTGGTATCAGTATTTTGATTCAACGCAATGGTAATCATGCATTTGACGTAACCGATCAAGTTCATCCAAGTACTGCGGCTATTGCATCACTGGCCGCTCGTGTCGTAGGTCTGGATATTGCCGGTATCGATCTGGTAGCTAACGATATTTCTCGCCCATTGAGTGAACAAGGCGGAGCAATTGTTGAAGTTAACGCAGGCCCAAGTTTATTAATGCATATTAAGCCTGCCGTCGGTACCCCTCGCCCTGTTGGCGAAGCCATAGTCAATCATTTGTTTCCAAATCAAGAAAATGGCCGCATTCCTATTGTCGGGGTTACCGGTAGTTATGGCAAAACAGCCGTAGCATATTTGGTTGCAAGATTATTGATTCTTTCGGGGAAGCAAACTGGATTGGCATGCAGTGACGGGTTATATTTGGATTATAGGCAGATCGATAAGAATAACAGCGCTAACTGGGCAGCAGCAAATCGTACATTGATGAATCCAACAGTAGAAGCTGCAGTATTTGAAAATGGTTTTGATGTGCTTTTAAATGAAGGATTGGCTTACGATAGCTGCCAAGTGGGTGTCATTACTAATGTCAATCCAGATCAGCATTTTGGTGAGCATGGCATTGAAACGTCAAAGCAAGTTTTCAATGTATTTCGTACACAAGTCGATGTAGTAACCCCTACAGCTGCAGCTATTGATGATATTGAAAAAGATATTCAATTACCTATTGGCGCTGTGGTTCTCAATGCTAAAGAAGAAATGTTGGTTGAGATGTCTGAGCTGTGTCATGGTGAAGTTATTTACTTTAGCGTCGATCCAGATTTGCCGGTGATTATGCAACATCGTAATACAGGAACTGGCTCTATATTGGGTAAGCGCGCTGTAATTTTGCGTAATGGTTCAGTCACACTTATCACTGGTCCCTATGAGCTACCTTTGATTAAACTTAAAAAAATAACATCCGGCTCTATTGATAATACTCAAGAAATAGAAAACATATTGGCTGCTGTTGGGGCTGCATGGGCATTAGGCATAGAGCCCGATTTAATAAGTGCTGGCATTGAGGCTTTTGGATTTTTTCAAGATAAATATGGGCCTGAAAATAAGAATCTTTTAATTGGCTTACAAACTCAAGGAATTAAATTATGAAAGTACTACGTATCCGAGCATTGCGCGGACCCAATTTATGGAGTCAACGTACTTCTCTTGAAGTTACTATTCGTTGTAACGAATTTGAAAATGATATCAACACCCTCTCCAATATCGAAGAAAGATTACGCGGATATTGTCCGGAGATCTCTGCTTCACTGGTTGCAGTCCATAATCAGCCTACTATTACGATTGCTCATGTACTTGAACTTGCTACATTTAGTTTGCAGGTTCAAGCAGGTTGTCCGATATCGTTCAGCCAAACAGTTAAAGCTCCAGAAATTAATACGTATAGAGTTATTGTCGAATATAGTGAAGAAAAAGTTGGTCGCCTCGCTTTTGAATTGGCGCAATCACTATGTGATGCAGCTATCAAAAATATCTCTTTTGAGTTAGGTGATGCTTTGCATCGTTTACGTGGGCTCAATGAAGATATACGCCTTGGACCGAGTACAAATGCGATTGTTCAAGCTGCAGTTGCTCGCGGTATTCCATTTCGCCGCCTAACGGAAGGAAGTTTGGTGCAGTTTGGCTGGGGCAGTAAACAGCGGCGTATTCAAGCCTCTGAGAGCGATATGACCAGCGCTGTTGCAGAATCCATTGTGCAAGATAAGGAATTGACTAAAACACTGTTACATGCAGCAGGTATTCCTGTACCTTTAGGTCGTAATGTAAATAGCGCCGATGATGCTTGGTTGGCAGCTTCTGAAATTGGTACCCCAGTCGTTGTAAAACCTCAAGATAGTAATCAAGGTAAGGGTGTAACGGTCAATCTGATCAATGCTGAGCAGGTCAGATCAGCCTTTATGATAGCGGCCGAATTCAGCGATAAGATTTTGGTTGAACGTTATCTGCCTGGTTGTGACTATCGAATGCTTGTCGTTGGTAATAGGCTGGTTGCGGCTGCACGTCGTGAACCACCGCAAGTTATTGGTGATGGGGTGTACAGCATCCGGCATTTAGTAGATCAAGTTAATCGTGATCCAAAACGTGGTGAAGGTCATGTTACTTCATTAACTAAGATTAATTTGGATGAAATTTCATTAACGCATTTAGCATCACAGGGATTTACTGCACAATCCATTCCAGAAAAAAATGTGCGTGTTGTATTACGTAGCAATGCCAATTTATCGACTGGCGGAACAGCAACTGATGTTACAGATGATGTTCATCCAGAATTGGCGAAGCGTGTCATCGCTGCTGCAAAAGTAGTGGGTTTAGATATCTGTGGTATTGACGTTGTTTGTGAGAATGTGGCACTTCCGCTGGAAGAACAAGGAGGGGGCATTATCGAAGTAAATGCTGCTCCTGGGTTACGCATGCATTTACAACCTTCTTTTGGTAAAGGACGTGCTGTAGGTGAAGCTATCATTAGTAATATGTTTCCTGAGGGAGATAATGCACGCACCCCAGTCATTGCAGTAACCGGTACAAATGGCAAGACGACGACTGCTCGTTTGATTTCTAATATTCTAGATAAAGATAACAAACGGGTAGGACTTGCGTGTACAGATGGGGTATATATCAACGGTCAATGTATTGATACGGGTGACTGTAGTGGACCTAAAAGTGCTAGAAATATTCTTCTGCACCCGGATGTAGATGCAGCTGTCCTTGAGACTGCGCGTGGAGGATTGTTACGTGAAGGCTTAGGTTTTGATCGTTGCGATGTTGCTGTCGTAACAAATATTGGTAAGGGTGATCATTTGGGGATGGCTTATGTAAATACTGCAGAAGAATTATCGGCAGTTAAACGAATTGTTGTCCAGAACGTAGCTTCTAGCGGATTTGCGGTATTGAATGCAGCCGATCCACTTGTTGCGGGTATGGCTGATCATTGCCTGGGCTCAGTTATTTATTTTGCGCGAGATAGCCATCATCCTGTTATTGCATTACATCGTTTACAGCATAAGCGAGTCATCTATTTAGAAAATCGCTGTATTGTTGCTTTAGGGAAAGATGGTGAGCATCGGGTGCCACTAAATGAGATACCGCTGACAAAAAATGGTAGCATTACTTTCCAAATTGAGAATGCGATGGCGGCTATTGGAGCAGGCTGGGCACTTGGTTTGGATTGGTCAATTATTCGGGCCGGCTTAGCAAGCTTTGTTAACGATGCGCAGACAGCACCCGGTCGTTTCAACCTCTTTAATTATCGTAATGCAACGTTAATTGCTGATTATGGGCATAATCCAGATGCAATACAGGCACTTGTAAGTGCTATTGATAATATTCCTTCGAAAAAACGCTCGGTAGTTATCAGTGCTGCAGGCGATCGGCGTGACGAAGATATTCGTCAGCAAACTCGAATAATTGGGGATGCGTTTGATGAAGTTGTATTATATCAGGATCAATGTC
>WBZQ01000302.1_pt1 | contig 41877 bp, 34 predicted proteins | sample 5204251 | NCBI WGS metagenome assembly WBZQ01 (sample SAMN12412402, study PRJNA552823) | activated sludge metagenome | isolation source: activated sludge from nitrification reactor of wastewater treatment plant... | place: USA: Virginia | collected 2017-09 | reverse complement strand
GGCCCTTCCGGGGCGGGCGCCTCAAGCTCTTGGAGGTCGTCCTGTTGACCGCGAACTTCGCTCTAACGGGGTTCCTCCCGACGCGATTCGCTGGGCGAGGCTGCCCGCGGCTCGGCCCGGGGAGCGCTCGCGGGTGGAGCCGAGGGAGCTTCCCGTCGCGGCTCGGCCCGGGGCGCGTCGCGGGGGGACTCCCGGGGTGCCGCCTCCCGACGCTGAACCTCGGGCGCACGCTGGGGCTCTGCTCGCGATTCGCGGGGTACGGCACGGGGCGCCTCGCGCTGCGAAGGCTCTCGAGGCGCGACCTCGCGGGGGGCCTCGGATCGCCTCTCGCGTGGAGCCTCCGAACGCCATCCGTCACGCGCGCTGGATTCGTCGCGTTGGCGGGTCGATTCCCCTCGGGTCTCGTCCCGCCTCGTCGGTTGCGACGACGGCGATCGCCAGCCATCGTCGGTGCGCGGGGGAGCGGCCTCCCGGGTCTCACGGCTCTCGCGGCTCGGTGGGGCGATGGTGGAGTCGGTCTCACGCCTACGCGGCGCGCCTTCGCTCGCGGCCGTCCCCGGCGCGCTGTCGCGCCAACCCTCGGAACGCCGCTCCGGCCGCGCCTCGGGCCTCGTCTCGGGGCCGCGGGATTCGGTTTGAGGCTCGGGTCGCGATTCCGTGCGCGGCTCCGCTCGGCGCTCGACCTGGGTCTCCGTCCGGGACTCGGTCCGCCAGTCGCCGCTCCGCGACTCGGGGCGCGTCTGCGACGAGGAACCTCCGCGGGGGGCCATGACCTCGTTTTCGCCACGGCGGTTTCCTTCCGGATAGGGCTCGCTCCGCGACTCGGGTCTCGCGCCGCGGCCGGACTCGAGACTGGGCTCGAAGCGACGCCCCGTGGATATCGCCTCGGGAGGCGCCGAGCGGTAGCTTGTGTCGGCGCCCGCTCGCACGGCGGAGCGATTGAGCTCGACCTCGGCGGCGCCCGAGAGCCGTCCCTCGCGGCGCAGAATCGACGTGACGTTTTCGTTCACGGGCAGCGCCTCGCGGCCGGAGGAGACCGGAACCCTCCGGACAGCGCTCTGGAGAACCGTCGAGATCGGCTCGTTCGACCCCCGCTCGACGCGCAAGGGCGCCGTCGAGATGACCCCGACCTCTCCGCTGCGGAATCTCACCCGGTCTCCGCGAACAACATCGGACTCCGGATTGAAGCGGGCGCCGATCCGGTTGACGGGCACGTAGTTCCAGCCGCGGTGGTCGATGCGCGAGACATCGACGCGCCCCGCGAGGTGAATGTAGTGAATCGAGCCCCTCTCCCAGCCGCGGTGCACGCGCGTCGACCGGTAGTAGTTGTCGTAGTAGCCGTAGTAGCCGACCGGGCACCAGCCGATGTAGGTCGGCGTGTAGTTCCAATGCACCCACGCCGGCGAGTAATGGACTCCGGGCAGCCAGCACCAACCGAAGATCGCGTCGAACGACCACGTTCCATAGTGGTAGGGAAGCCAGCCCCAGGGCTCATAGGAAACCCACGTGAGCCCGGCGGGCGCCCAGCGCCAGTACCCCAACGAGTAGGGTCGCCAGTCCGCGGCGACGCGGGGACGCCAGCAGTAGCGGCCATAGCTCGACACGTACGTCCAGCTCCCGTAGTCATCGAAGCCGCCCACATCGTAGTCGTAGGAATAGTCGGAGGCCACGTACCTCGTGCCTCCGCCTCTTCGCGAACGGTCCCGGCGCTCTTCAATGAAGCGTGTGAAGCGGTCCCGGGGCAGCGAGGCGTCTTCCACATCGGTCTCGCCGGAGGCGTCGACGAACGCGTACTCGCCCGAGCGCAGGACGACCCGGCCGGTCCGGGTGCTGATGTCGGCCTTGCCGGATTGCACATAGATCTCGGTTCCGCGCCGGCCGGCGTCGATGCGCACGAGGCCGGTGTCTGGGAACAGGATCGTCGCTTCCTCGGTATCGATCCTCAGGGCGCGATCGCGGCTGGTGCCGTAGCGCGACTCGACGGACACGGCCCCACGTTCCAGGTAGAGCAGGTTGCGCTCGTCCTCCGACTCGTAGGTTCGTGCCAGGCGGTCGAAACGCAGCCGCGACCGCACGTCGATGCGCACGACCGTGCCGTCCGCGAGCACCGCCTCGGCGCGCGAGGAGGAGCCCGTCTCCATGCGGTCTTCGGGGAGGATCGGCATGTTGACGCGAGCTGTTGTGTCGTCCTCGCCGCGCGAGACCAGCGAGACATCCGAACCGACATAGGTCAGGTAGCTATAGCCCTCTCGCTCCGTGGCCCAGACCGGCACGGCGGCGAGGAGGAGGCTTGCCGCGGCCATCGCGTTCAGGAGAAGGTGGCGGCTGATCTTGTTGGCGGTCATTTCCGTGTTCCTCCGTTAGCCGCCCGATGCGACGGCCGTGCCATAGAGCCGTTTTGACGTCGTCTTCGGCAGGGGACGCTTGACCGAAGTCGCGAAGAGGCCCAGTCTTAAGCGGTGTTCGACTTTCTGAAACGCAAGCTTCAGGGAGGGCCCTCCCGCGCGCAGAAGCCGGCGACGGGCCCCGACGCGGATTATGAGGAGCGACGCGCGGCCGCCGAAGAGCTTTACGCGCAGGGTCGCTCCGCCGAGGCGATCAAGGTCCTCGAAGACCTGGCCGGCGACCTTGCGGGCGCCGGCAACTTCACGCTCGCGGTCGCCGTGAGACACCAGATGCATCGTTGGATGCCGGAGCGGGCGGCGACCGAAACCCCATCGGACGAGGGCAAGCGCATGGCCGTCCAAAGGGCCAAGAGCGGCGTCTTCGCGCGGCCCGTGTCGCGGACGGCTTCTTCGGTGCAGCGCATCGTCCGCGCGACGGCCTTTCTGGAGGAGCTCACGTCCGAGGAGATCAGCGGTCTGATCGAGTCGACGGGTCTTTCCACGTACGGCGCCGAGCAAGTTGTTGTCAAGGAGGGAACGCCCGGCGACCGCCTCTACGTCGTGACGCGAGGGGTTCTCATGGTGACAACGGCCTCTCCGTCCGGAGACGAGGTGAGAGTCGGGACGCTGAACGTCGGAGACTTCTTCGGGGAGGTCGCGCTCCTGACGGGACGCCCGCGAGCCGCGACCGTGACGGCCGAGACGGATGCCGAGTGCCTTCAGATCACGAAGGAGGAATGGGATCGCCTGTCGTCCCGCCACCCGCGACTGACGAGCCTTCTCGAGGAAGCCATGTCCGTGAGAGCCCAGCTTTCGGCAGAGGCGGTGGTCGACGACCTGAGGCGGCGCCGTCAGGTCGAGGCCTGAGCCGGACTTCCTTCGCCCGTGGCCGTTCTGCCGATCCTGAGATACGGGGATGAGCGCTTGGTGCGTCCCGCCTCCGCGGTCGAGGATTTCGAAGACCCTGCCCTGCCGAAGCTCGTCCGGGATCTCTTTGAGACCTGCCACGCGGCTCCGGGCTTGGGGCTGGCAGCGCCCCAGATAGGTGTTTCGCGTCGAGTCGCGGTCGTCGACCTTTCAGCCGGCCGCGAGGCCTCGAAGGAACTGGTTCTGATCAACCCGCGGATCTTGGATGCGGAGGGTTTGGTTCGCGATGAGGAGGGCTGCCTCTCGTTCCCGGATCTCGTCGAGATCGTGGAAAGGCCCGAGAGGGTTCGTTTGGAGGCGTTCGATCTCGCGGGGCGGCTTCTCGTCTATGAGGCCGAGGAGCTCCTCGCGCGGGCGTTCTGCCACGAGGTGGACCACCTCGACGGGCTCCTCTTCACCGACCGTCTCTCGCCGTTTCGACGCCGCCGTGTGCTGAGGCGGGCCGCCCGTAAGAGACAGCGAGGCGACTGGTAGCGCGAGCTGGGCCCTTTAGACGCGGGCCACCGCGACCTCGACCATCAGCTCGGCGCGGTGAAGGGTTCTTGCCAGGTGATCGGCGAGGGCGACGAGGTGCTCGAGCTCGGACGAATCGCCCGGACGCGGCAGCGCGCCCTCCCGATGGAGCCGGATCGTCCCGACGAGCTCCGATGCGACCCAGAGCGGAGCCGACAGGATCGCCCAGTTGCTGCCCGACTCCCGGGTCTCGCCAGGCATGCGCGGCGGGCGCTCGATGCGGGGGTCCTCGGCCAGAGCCAACGCGTGGATGTAGACGGGTGGATCGCCTCCGGGCCACGTGGTCGAGAGGGCGATCCTGGTGTCGGAGCGGCCCGAGCTTCGGGTGTGGAGCGTCGCGCCGTCGGCGAGGAAGAGCGCGGTGACGCGGTCGAGGATCCCGCCCAGAATCGTGCTCCGGGCCCCCTCCGCCGCGAAATCGGGGTCCTCCAGCTTCTCGGTGATTTCCTGCTGAAGCTCCAGGAAGCGCGTGCGCGCGGTCAACGCGTCGAGGAGATCCTTGGTCCTTAGGGCGCTCTTGATGCGCGCCTTGAGCTCGCGGCCGGAGAACGGCTTGGCGACGTAGTCGTTGGCGAGAGCCTCGAAGCCCGGCAGAAGATCTTCCTCGTCGACGCGGGACGTCACGAACAGGATCTGGGTGCTCGCGGTCTCGGGAGCCGTCTTGATGCGGCGGCAGGCCTCGTAGCCGGAGAGATCGGGCGTGCGAATGTTGAGCAGGACAACATCGGCCGGTCGTTCGGCCAGCTTGTCCAGAGCTTCGCTGCCGGTCGCGGCGCTGTCGAAATCGAGGCCGAGATCGAACGCCGCGAAAGAAGCGGTCTCGATCTGAGTCGGATCGTCTTCGACGAGGAGGATCAGGGGAGGATTTTTGCGTGATCTAAACACACTGCAAAGTATTTCCCCGATCGCTGGGGACGTCAAGCGAGGTTGAGTCGCCACGGTTTGATTTCGGCGGCGCGGCCGCGGAGAATCGCGGGCCGTGACGTTGAGGCTGTTCAATACCATGACGCGCTCTCTGGAGCCGTTTTCGCCGCTCACGCCGGGAAGAGCCGGTCTCTACACGTGTGGACCAACGGTCTACAACCGGGTTCACATCGGCAACCTCCGCACATTCGTGTGGGAGGATCTCCTTTGCAGGGTCCTTCGCGGCCGTGGCTTCCTGACAAAGCAGGTCATGAACCTGACCGACATCGACGACAAGACCATCCGCGGCGCGGTTTCGGAAGGGCTTCCGCTTCGCGAGTTCACGGACCGCCACATCGCGACGTTCTTCGAAGACCTCGCGACCCTGAACGTCTCCAAAGCCGACGTCTATCCGAGGGCAACCGATCACATCGACGAGATGGTCGACATCGTCGAGCGCCTCACCGCGCGCGGCCTTTCCTATGAGAGCGACGGGTCCATCTGGTTTCGCATCGCGTCGTTTCCGGACTACGGGCGGCTTTCGCATATCGACCTCGCCTCGGTGCGGCGCGGCGCGCGCGTCGCCGACGATGAGTACGAGAAGGAGGATGTTCGCGACTTCGCCGTATGGAAGGCGGCCAAGGAGGGCGAGCCGGAGTCGGCGACCTGGACGACCCGCCTCGGCCGCGGGCGGCCCGGCTGGCACCTCGAGTGCAGCGCGATGTCGATGAAGTACCTCGGGGAGACGTTCGACATTCACACGGGTGCCGTCGACAACATCTTTCCGCACCACGAGAACGAGATCGCTCAAAGCGAGGGGGCGACCGGCCGGAAGTTCGTGAACGTGTGGCTCCACGCCGAGCATCTCGTCGTCGATGGCGAGAAGATGGCGAAGTCCAAGGGCAACTTCTTCACGCTTCCGGATCTCCTGGCCCGCGGCGCCTCGCCCCGCGCGATTCGCTTCCTGCTGCTTTCGGTGCCGTATCGCCAGAAGCTGAACTTCACGATGGAGGGCCTGACCGGAGCCGCGACGAGCCTCGAGCGGCTGGAGTCCCTGTCGAGGCGTCTTGTGGAGCGCGAACGGCGAGGGGGTGCCGGGGACGGGCACTCGGAGTCGTTCCGCGAACGCCTGAGCGCCACGCGCGAGGGGTTCTGGAATGCCCTCGAGGACGACCTCAACACGGCCGCCGCGCTGGGCTCTGTCTTCAGCTTCGTGAAGGAGCTGAACGTGGACGTGGAAGCGGGGAATCTGTCCTCGTCCGATGCGGCCGCGGCCCGCGGCTTTCTCTCGGAGTTTGACGCGATCTTCGGGGTTCTCAGTCAGGCGGACGCGGGCGTGATCTCGGAGGACGTGGACCTTCGGATCGCCGAGCGCCAGGACGCGCGCAGAAGGCGCGACTTCAAGAGAGCCGATGCGATTCGGGACGAGCTCCTCGAGCTGGGCATCGTCCTTGAGGACACCCCACGGGGCGTGCGCTGGAAGCGTCGCTGAGCACTGGGAGAACCGAGATTTGACAAGGCCCCTGCGTTGGGCTTAGAAACCGCCGAAGTGTCAAACGCGTCTCGCTCCCGTCACTCCTGGCACTGGCACGGACATCGGTAGAGCCGGACGCGCCTCGCGCGGACCCGGACTCACGTGGTTCGGGGGGCGCGAGACGAGAAACAGCAGGCCGTCGCCGTAGACCCCCTCGAATCGAGGGGGTTTTCGTTTGGGACAGACATTCTCGGCGAAGGAAACGCGGGTCGTCGCGAGCCTCGCGCCGGAAACCAACCACGAGGCCGTCGCGTTGGCCCGCCTGGTGCCGGCAAACGTTCCGACCGTCGAGATCCGCCTCGACGCGCTCCGGGAGGCGCCCGATTTCGAAGCGCTGCGCGCCGGGTTCGAGGGGCGGTCGCTCATCGGGACGCTTCGCTCGCGACGCGAGGGGGGGGCCTTCGACGGCGTCTCCTCCGGGACTGCGATCTCCGAGCTGCTCTCTAAGGCTCTAGGCGCGGGTTTCGATTTTGTCGATGTCGAGTTCCACGGCTCAGGCGGCGACACGCTGCTGGGCCTTTCTCCCGCGAGGGTGATCCTCTCCGTTCACGACACGGCGGGTCTTCCACCGGACCTCGCGGAGCTTCCGCGAGCCATGCGCCGTACGGGTGCCCGTTTTCTAAAGATCGTCGGAACGCCGCGCGATTCCCGCGAGGCCCTGGAGCTGCTTCGGATTCAGAAGTTGGCCTTTGAGAGCTCACGCGGCGACGCCGGACCCGGTTTGACCGTTTTCGGAATGGGGGAGGCGGGTCTCATGACCCGTGTCCTGTCGCCCTACTTCGGTGCGGCGCTTTCGTATGGTGCTCTCGTCGCGGGCCGCGAGACGGCGGCGGGACAAATCCCGGCCTCGGACCTTGTGGACATCTACGGGGTGAGCCGGCGCGCGGGGGTCGCGAGGCTTTACGCGCTCTTCGGCGGCTTCGTGTCTCACTCGTTCTCGCCCGCGCTCCACAACCCGAACTTCGAGGCGCATCACGAGGACGCGCTCTACGTGCCGATCGCATTGCGCTCTCTGCTTCGCGAGTTCGATCCGCTGGTCGCCGCGTTCGACGGCTGGGGGCTTCCGCTTCGCGGGGCCTCGGTGACGATCCCGTTCAAGGAGGAGGCCGCGACCGTGGCCGTTTACCGCGGCGAGAGCGTCGCGAACACGCTGGTGCGTTCGGGCGACTCGTTCATCGCCTCGAACACCGATCGCGTGGCGTTGGCGTCCTTCCTGCCGCTCGCGTTTCCGGGCCGCCGCGCGCTTGTACTGGGCGCCGGCGGCACGGCCCGGGTCGCGATCGAGGTCCTGATCTCGCGGCGCTACGAGGTCTTTGTCTGGAGCCGCGATCCCGTGAGAGCGCACGAGATCGCCGAGGAAACGACGGCCACGTTTCTGCCCCGGCTGCCTGCCGACGAGCCGCCCTTCGCGGTGCTCGTCAATGCCACGCCGCTCGGGATGCGTGCGGGCGACCCGTTGCCGTGTCCCGAAGGATTCCTCCATCCCGAGCTCACCGTGATCGACGCGCCGTACCGGCCCGGCGGCACCGCCTTGGCGGCGGCCGCGAGTGAGCGAGGCGCGCGGGTGGTGGACGGCTTCACGTTTCTCTTGGAGCAGGCCGCTCGTCAGGCTGAGATCTTCACGGGCCGCGAGTCTTCGTCGGCGCGGCTTCTTTCACGCCTGCCGAAACGGGTCCGCGAACGCATGTTCCCGGACGAGGCCGCGCCTTCCAAAGGAGCCGACACATGACGCGTCCCGTCTCGAACCCAAATCTCCCGCGCGGCCTTCAGGCCTTCCTCTTCGAGGCCGCCGAGAGGAGGCGCTCCGCCGAGGAGGCCATCGTCGCGACGTTTGCCGCGGCGGGCCTGCGAGAAGTCATCCTCCCGGTTCTCGACTACGCCGCTCCCTACGCCGGGGTCACGGCCGAAGGCGACGAGCTTGTCTACCGGTTTGTGGATAGGCGCGGGGAGCTGTTGTCTCTGAGGGCCGACTTCACGCCGATGGCCGCGCGCGTGATGGCGCCACGTCTGGCATCGGCGAACGCACCGGTCGCGCTCTTTTACCGGGGCGATGTGGTCCGCGACGAGCCGAGCGGAGTCGGACGGGCCCGTGAGTTTGCTCAGGTTGGAGCCGAGCGCTATGGAGATTCCTCCTTTTCCGCAGACGAGACAATGTTTCGCCTGGCCATGAGCGCGGTCTCGTCCCTTCCCGCGGGGCTCTTGAGCATTTCGCTCGGCTACGCGGGGCTCCTCGAAGCGCTCCTGGCCGCGGTCGCCCCGTCCCTCACGCGCGGGGACGGACGGGCCCTTCGGGCGCTGCTTGAGGCCGCGAGGGAGCGGCGCGTCACCCGGGTCGAAGAGCGCCTGGTGGGTGCGGGGGCGAAGGCCTCCGAGGCGAGGGAGATCGCGCGCTGTCTTCTGGTTGGCTTCGCGCCCGAGACGCCGCTGTTCTCGCGCGCGATCCTCACACACGCGGCCTCGGAGCTCGCGCGAATCCGAGCGATCGCCGCGGCGGTCGGAGAGGGCTGCGACGTCGTCGTGGATCTGGCCGGTACTCCGAGCGCTCCCTACTACACGGGCCTCACGTTCGGGCTCTACGCGGCCGGCTCTTCGACGCCCCTGATCGCGGGCGGCCGCTACGACAACCTTCTTTCGCGCTTCGGCCGTCCGATGCCGGCGGTCGGTTTCTCGATCGGCATCGAGGCCTTTGCCTCGGCGCAGAAGGCGGCCGAAGTGCGGGAGGCGTCTCTCACGCGCCCGATTCGTCTTGCGACCGGCAAGGGCCGGCTTTTGAGACAAGCGTTGGACGCCCTTCGGGGAGCGGGAATCGATTTCGCCGAGCCGGATGGACGGCGTCTCGTGGTCCCGTCGCGCTGCGGGGCGTTCGAGCTCCTGCTCCTCAAGGACGATGACGTTCCGACCTACGTCGCGCACGGCGGCGCAGACCTTGGAATCGTCGGAAGCGACCGCGTGGCCGAATCCTCGGAAAGCGTGTTTGTGCCGGTCGAGTTCCCGTTTGGGATCTGCCGGCTCGCGCTGATCGGCCGCGTGGGCGAGCCGTTCGCGCCGGATGGGCATCCGGTCACGGTCGGAACCAAGTACGCGAGGCTGGCGTCGCGGTACTTCGACGAGCTCGGCGTGGCGCACGAGATCGTGCCGCTCGCGGGCTCGGTCGAGCTCGCCGCGGCCCTTCGGCTCACCGATGTGGTCGTCGACCTGATCGAGACCGGAACGACCATCGCGGCGAACGGCCTGAGGGAGATCGAGACGATCCTGGAGAGCCGCGCGGTCGTGATTGTCGGAAGAGGAGGCCTGGTCGCGCGGCGAACGGAGATCGCGGAGCTGGTCGGGCGTCTCGCGGCGAACCTGCTGGTCGAGGCGAGAAGGCCTTGAGAGTCCACGCCTTCCACACCCCGGAGGGCCGCGCGGCCCTCGAGGCGCTGCTCGCGCGGCGGGGGTGCCCGGATTTCGCGACGCTTGCCGACGCGACCCCGATCGTGAAGGCCGTGTTCGAGGGTGGCGAGAAGGCGCTCCGGAAGCTGGTTCGGCGCTTCGATCTCGAGGACGGCGCGGCCGCGGGACCACCGCTCTTCGTATCGCCTTCCGAGGGTTCTTCTCCCGCCGTCGACCCGGCCTTCGCCTCGGCTTTTGGTCTCGCGGTCAGACGCGTCGAGCGCTACCACCGCCGTCAGATCCCGCGTGGGTTCGCGTCTCAGGACGCGCTCGGGGTCTCGTTTGTCGAGAGGCCCTTCGCGCAGGAGCGGGTCGGCGTCTACGCCCCCGGAGGCCGGGCGTTCTATCCCTCTTCTCTGATCATGGGGGTGGTGCCGGCGACCGTCGCGGGAGCGGGGGAGGTCGTGGTGGCGACCCCGCCGCGAGCCTGGAGCGGAAGTCCCGAGCTTCGGTGGGCGGCTCGGGAGCTGGGCGTTTCCAGAGTCCTCCTCGCGGGCGGCGCGCACGCGATCGCGGGCCTCGTCGTGGTCGCCGGTTGCACGAAGGTGGTGGGCCCCGGAAACAAGTGGGTTGCCGCGGCCAAACACCTGGTGTCTTCGGTCGTCTCGGTAGACCTTCCAGCTGGGCCCTCGGAGGTTCTGATCGTCGCGTCGATGCCCTCTTCCGCGGAAGAGAAGCGGACGGCCGAGCGCATTGCGGCGGATCTCCTGGCGCAGGCCGAGCACGATCCCGACGCCGTTTGTCTTCTCTTCGCCACGTCCAGCCGGCTGGTGGCCCGCGTACTCCGGGAGATCGACCGCCAGGTCGCGGGACTCTCCACGAACGGCGTCGCGAAGGAGTCTCTCGCGAAAAACGGAGCGGCGTTCCTCTTTCGATCGCTCTCGGAGGCCGCTCGGACCGCGCGGGAGGTCTCCGCGGAGCACGTGCAGCTCTTTGGACGCGAAGCCGAGGCGCTGGCCGACGTGCTCGCCGCGACGGCCGGCGCGGTCTTCATCGGCGAAGACACGCCGACCGCGCTGGGCGACTACGTGGCGGGAACCAACCACGTGCTTCCGACAGGCGGGGCGGCGCGCAGTTTCTCGGGACTCTCGACCCGGGACTTCTTTCGCTGGGGCCGCACCGTGAGGTCGCCTCTGGAAGCGACGCGCGCGCTGGCTGCTCCGGCCGCGAGCCTCGCGAGGTTCGAGGGGCTCTCGGGCCACGCGGCCTCGCTGGAGCTTCGCCTGGACAAGGAGGACCGCAACCGGACAGGGGGCGCGAAGCCAAGCGCGCGGGCCAGAGGGAGAAGGGGGAAGCCGGCATGAGCTTCAACCCGGCGCGGGCCGAGATTCGCGCGCTCTCGGCCTATCAGAGACCGGCGTCGGCGGGCTCTTCTCCGATTCGCGCCAAGCTGGACTTCAACGAGTCCTCCGAGGACGTTCCCGAAGACGTGAAGTCCGAGGTTCTTGGGCGTGTGGCCGCGCGGCGCTGGTCGCTCTATCCGGACTTCGGCGCCCCGCGGCTCAAGGCGAAGCTTGCGGAGAGGATCGGACGTTCCCCGGAGGAGATCGTCCTCGGCAACGGATCGGGGGAGCTTCTCCTCGCTGCGGTCTCGGTCTTTGCGGGTTGCGGGGGCACGATCCTGTTGGCGCCGCCGACGTTCTCGCTCTACGGTTCGATCGCCGCGATCGCAGGAGCCGAGGTTCTGCGGGAACCGCGAGTCGGCGCCGATTTCGCGATCGACGAGGCGTCGTTCCTGGCGAGACTCGGCGGCCGTGCGAGCACCATTCCGCTCGTGTGCTCGCCCAACAACCCGACGGGCGGCGTGGTCTCGCGGGATTTCGTGCGGGCTCTCGCCGGGCTCTCGCCGGTCGTTCTGCTGGATCAGGCCTACGTGGACTTTGGAGAGCCCGGGGACGACGCGCTCCCGCTTCTGGACGAGCTTCCGAACCTCGTGATCTTCCGAACGCTGTCGAAGGCGTATGCGGCCGCGGGTCTTCGCATCGGCTATGCGATTGCGCGCCGGGAGCTTGCGGCCGAGATCGACAAGGGCATTCTGCCGTACAACGTCGACATCGTGGCCGAGGAGCTGGCCCTCGCGATGCTCTCCCGAACGGACGTTTTGCAGAGGCGCGTGGACGCCGTCAGGAGGGAACGCACGCGAGTCGCTTCCGACCTTGCCGCCATGGGCGCGGCCGTCGCGTTCTCACGCGCGAACTTCCTGTTCTTTGCCCCGCCGGGTGGACACGGTCCCCGCCTTCACGAGGCGCTTCTTTCGCGTGGCGTTCTGGTCCGCGATCTTGCCGCGAGCGCCCCCGGGTTCCTGCGCGTCACGATCGGATCGCCGTCCGAGAATGACCTCTTTCTCGCGATGACCAGGGAGGTTCTGTGAATCCCGAAACGGTTGTGGACAAGGCGGCCACGGGTCGGCACGCGTCGGTCGCCCGCAAGACCAAGGAGACCGCGATCGAGCTCGAGCGCTGCCTCGACGGAACGGGGATGGCCGATGTCGCGACGCCGGTCGGGTTCCTGTCGCACATGTGCGAGACCATCGCCAAGCACGCGCGCTTCGATCTCCGCGTTCGGGCCGAGGGCGACGTGCACATTGATGCCCACCACACGGTGGAGGACGTTGGGCTCGCGTTTGGGGACGCCCTGGATCGGGCGCTTGCGGACCGCTCCGGGATCGCGCGGTTTGGGCACGCGTACGTCCCGCTGGACGAGGCGCTCGCGCGCGCGGTGGTCGATCTCTCGGGCCGTCCGTACCTCGTGTTCGAGTCTCCCGTCGATCGCGAGATGCTGCTTGTCACGGGGGAGTTTCCGTTCGCGCTGGTCGAGGAGTTCTGGAAGTCCGTGGCGTTTCGCGGAAAGCTCAACCTTCACATCGACGTCCTGAGGGGCCGCAACGGGCACCACGCGGCCGAGGCGGTCTTCAAGGCCGCGGCCCGGGCTCTTCGAGACGCGGTCGCGGTTATCGGTGGTGGTGTCCTGTCGACCAAGGGCAGCTTGACCGCGTAGCTGAGGCGTTGGCGTTGCTCACGAGCGAAGGGAAGGAGCGGAGATGGCGAATGCGACCCCGGTGACCCTTGTGGACTATGGCGTTGGAAACACGACCTCGGTGAAGCGGGCCTTCACGCGCCTGGGCCTGGAGGTCGACTTCACCGCCGACCCGGAACGTGTCGTGAGGGCCTCGCGCATCGTGCTTCCTGGCGTTGGCGCGTTCGTCCCGGCCCGCGAGAGACTCGCCGCGCTAGGCCTCGACGAGGCGATTCGAAGGGCGGTCTCGCAGGGGAGCCGGGTGATGGGGCTCTGCCTGGGCTTTCAGCTCCTCTTCGAGTCGAGCGAGGAGTTTGGAACCACAAAGGGGCTGGGCCTTGTCGCGGGTCGGATCGCGCCGTTCGGTGCCGGGGTCAGGACGCCTCACATCGGCTGGAACCAGCTTCGGCGCGGACCCGCGGGCGCCGGCCTCCTTCTCGATGTGCCCGAGCGGTCCTACGTCTACTTCGTTCACTCGTTCCGCGCCGAGGGCGTGGAGGCGCGCGATGTGGCGGCGTACTGCGACTACGGAGGAGGCTTTCCGGCCGCGATCGAACGGGGCAACGTGTGGGGCTGTCAGTTTCATCCGGAGAAGTCCTCGGAGATCGGGCGGCAGCTCTTGATGAACTTCGTTTCGGGGGTTTCATGAGTCTTCTCCTCTGGCCCGCGATCGACCTCCGCGCGGGGCGGGTCGTCCGCCTTCTCCACGGCGACCCCGCGCAGGAGACTGCCTACGACGTGCCGGCCGGAGAGGTCGCCCGGAGGTTCGAGGCCGAGGGCGCGGACGGGCTTCACGTAGTCGACCTGGACGCGGCCTTTGGGACCTCCGACAACCGGGAGCGGATCTTCTCGATCCTGGCCTCGGTGTCGATTCCGGTCGAAGTGGGAGGCGGGTTGAGATCGCGCGCCGACGTTGCGGGCGTGCTCTCCCGCGGGGCCTCGCGGGCCGTGCTGGGGAGCATGCCGTTTGCGGATCCTCCGCTCTTTTCGGAGCTCCTCGCGGAGTTCGGCCCAAGGCTCGTGGTCGCGCTCGACTGCCGAGACGGGCGTCCGACGATCCGCGGGTGGAAGCAGCTTGCAGAGAGTGAAGACGGTGCGTCGCCCACGGCGGTCTCCGCGGCGAGGCGGCTCCGCGACCAAGGCGTGGGCGCTCTCCTCGTGACCGACGTGGCGAGGGACGGCGCGATGACCGGGCCGAACCTGTCCCTTCTGCGAGACGTCCGGGCGGTCTTCTCCGGGGAGGTGCTCGCATCCGGCGGAATCCGGGGAGTCGAGGATCTCGAACCCGTCGCCGGCGCGCTTTCGGGCGGCCCCGCCGGAGCGGTCCTCGGTCGCTCGGTGCATTCCGGACACGTCACGGTCGCCCGACTTCGCGAGTTTTTGGATGCCCGCGAGGCCCGGAGCGGCCGCGAGGAGAGGAGGGTCTTCGTATGACGGTCGCGGTGCGCGTGATCCCGTGCCTCGACGTCGCCAAGGGCCGCGTCGTGAAGGGGCTCCGCTTCGAGAACCTGAGGGACGCCGGGGATCCGGTCGAGGCCGCGACCCGCTACGAGGCGGAGGGCGCCGACGAGCTCGCGTTCCTAGACATCGCGGCGAGCCAGGAGGAGCGCGGCACGCTGGTGCACCTGGTCGGGGAGGTCGCGGACGTGCTGTCGATCCCGTTCACGGTCGGGGGAGGCGTGAGATCGGTGGAAGACGCGGCGGCGCTCCTTAAGGCCGGGGCGGATCGCGTCACGGTCAACACGGCTGCGCTCGCCGATCCGGAGCTCATCACACGCATTGCCGAGCGCTACGGCGCGCAGTGTGTGGTCGTCGCGGTCGATGGCAAGCGCGTGCTCGACGAGTCGGGCGCCATGCGCATCCTCGCGACCACGCACGGCGGGCGGAGGCTCACGGGGCGCCTCGTGACCGACTGGGTCGCGGAGGCCACGGCGCGGGGAGCCGGCGAGATCCTGCTGACGTCGGTCGACGCGGACGGGACCAAGGGCGGGTTTGATATCGAGATGCTGCGGCTCGTGCGGCGCGCCACCGGGATACCGCTCGTGGCCTCCGGCGGCGCGGGGCGGCCCGAGCACTTTCCGCGCGCGGTGATCGACGGGGGCGCGGACGCGGTCCTCGCGGCCTCGGTGTTTCACGACCGGCTGTTCTCGATCGAAGACGTCAAGGGCGCGATGGCCGGGGCGGGCGTCTCGGTGCGTCCGTCCTCGGGCTTTCTCTTCGGGCTGCGCTTCGACGCCGCGGGGCTGGTGCCGGTGGTCGTCAGAGACGTGAGCTCAGGCGAGGTTTTGACGCTTGCCTACGCCAACGCGCAGGCACTGCACGAAACCCGGCGGACCGGCTTCAGCCACTTCTACAGCCGCTCGCGGCGGGCGCTGTGGAAGAAGGGAGAGACGTCCGGAAACGTACAGCGCGTGGCCGCGATCTCGGTGGATTGCGATCGCGACGCGGTGCTCTACGACGTCCACCCCTCGGGGCCCGCGTGTCACACCGGCGCGCCGTCGTGCTTCGCCGTGGGTGCGAGGTTCGAAGAGCTGCCGGAGCCGGTCGCCGAGGGGCGCCCCCGGAACGGCCCGACGCTGGATCTGACGGCGCTCGTCGAAGTCGTCGCCGACCGGCAACGAAACCCGAGGCCCGGCTCATACACGAACCAGCTTCTCGCGGCCGGTGTGGCTCGCGTCGCCAGGAAGGTCGGCGAAGAGGCCGTCGAGACGGCCCTCGCCGCGGTGACCGAGAGCGACGACGCGCTGGCCGGCGAGGTCGCGGATCTTCTCTATCACCTGGTCGTGCTGCTCGCGGCCCGCGGACTCTCACCGGAGGCCGTGCGTCACAAGCTGGTGGAAAGGCGAGGCGCGGGCGCGACCTCGGACGGTGATTCGTGAACCCTCGCTCCGAGCCGGCGCGGAGGCTGATCGTGCGCGAGCGCCCCGCCGACCTGACCACGCCGGTCGCGGTGATGCGCGTGCTCCTCGCGGGGGACGGACCGTGCTTTCTTCTGGAGTCCGTCGAGCGGGGAGAGCGCCTCGCGCGCTGGTCGTTCCTGGGGGCGTCGCCCTCGCGCGAGATCTCCGGCGCCACCGAGGATCTGTTCGGGGCGCTGCGGAGCATTCCCTCGGGCGGACTCCCGCAACAGGAGGATGACCTTCCGCCCTTCACCGGTGGAGCGGTCGGCTACCTCGGCTACGACGCGGTGAGAAGGCTGGAGCGTCTCCCGGACGGCTCTCCGGATGCGATCGGCCTTCCGGACGCCTGGTTCGGTGTCTTCGACGAGGTCATCGCGTTCGATCACGTCAAGCACCGGCTTCTCTTTGTGGCGCACGCGCGCCCCGGCGAGGAAGAGACCGTGGAGAAGCTCCTCGACGAACTGGCAAGGCGTGTCGCGGAAGGGCTTGCTTTGGGACCCGCGGCGGCGGCCGGTCCACCCGTCGCCTGCGCTGCCGAACAGCCCGAGCGCTTCTGGAAAGAGACGCTGCCGCGCGCGGACTTCGAGAGGGCCGTCGAGACCGCCAAGGAGCACATTCGTGCGGGAGACATCTTCCAGGTCGTGCTGTCGCGGCGTTGGTCGACCGCTTTCGAGTCGGACCCCTTTGCGGTCTATCGCGCGCTCCGCCGGGTGAGTCCTTCCCCGTACCAGTACTTCCTCAGGACCCCGCATGCGGTGATCCTGGGAGCCTCGCCCGAGCGTCTCGTGAGCGTGTCCCCGGCCTCTCCGGGATTCGAGGTCGAGACGATTCCGCTGGCGGGCACGCGGCCGCGAGGCAAGAGCCGTGAAGAAGACCTCGAGCGCGAGCGCGAGCTTCTGTCCGACGAGAAGGAGCGCGCGGAGCACGTGATGCTGGTCGATCTCGGCCGGAACGATGTTGGTCGCGTCGCAGTCGCCGGAAGCGTGAAGGTCCGCGAGTTCTTCACGATCGAGCGCTACTCGCACGTGATGCACATCGCCTCGCGGGTCGTCGGCAGACTCGATCCGGCTCGCGACGCGGTCGCGGCCCTCGCGGCCACGTTCCCGGCCGGCACGTTGTCGGGGGCGCCCAAGATTCGCGCGATGGAGATCATCGACGCCCTGGAGCCGGTTCGGCGGGGAGCCTACGGAGGCGCCGTGGGCTACCTCGACTTCGCGGGCAACCTCGACATGGCGATCGCGATCCGGACCGCCGTGGTGGCGGACGGCCTGCTTCACGTTCAGGCCGGGGCCGGGATCGTCGCGGATTCGGTTCCGGCTCACGAGGCGGACGAATGTGAGAACAAGGCGCGCGCGCTGATGCGAGCTGTCGCGCTGGCGCGGGAGTACCGGACATGATCGTCGTCGTCGACAACTACGATTCGTTCACGTACAACCTCGTGCAGGTTTTGAGCACGCTGGATGCCGACGTGCGGGTGTTTCGGAACGACGCGCTCTCTGCTTCCAAGCTCCTCGCGCTCCGACCCGACCGCATCGTGATCTCGCCCGGTCCGGGCCGCCCGGAGGACGCCGGCATTTCCTGCGAGCTCATTCGTGAGAACCGGGACGTACCGCTCCTGGGCGTTTGCCTGGGACACCAGGCCATCGGGGCGGTCTTCTCGGGCCGGGTGGTTCGGGCGCCGGTCCTAATGCACGGAAAGACGTCGGAGGTCCGGCATTTCGGACAAGGCATCTTTGAAGGGCTGAAGAACCCGTTCACGGCGACGCGCTATCACTCGCTGGTTGTCGAGCGCGAATCGCTTCCCGAAGAGCTCGCGATCACCGCCGACACAGAGGACGGAACCGTCATGGGGCTCCAGCATCGGGCGCTCCCGATCGCCGGCGTCCAGTTCCATCCGGAGTCGATCCTGACCCTGGAGGGCGAGAAGCTCCTGTTCAACTTCGTGAAGAACGGCATTGCGAGAGTTCAACGATGACAACGATGACGACAGAGACCATGGCCCCGGAGGCAGCCGCGCTGAGCGTGGAGGTCGTGCGGCGCGCGCTCCGCCGCGTGGTCGCGGGGGACGCGCTGACACGCGACGAGGCGAGGGAGCTCTTCTCGACGCTTCTTCTCGCCGAGGTTCCGTCCGCGCTGGCCGGCGGGTTGCTTTCCGCGCTCGCGCAACGCGGCGAATCTGTCGAGGAGCTCCTGGGCGCGATCGATGTCCTTCGCGCCAACGCGCTGGCCACCGCGATTCCCACGGAGCTTGCCGGGCGCGCGGTGGATGTCTGTGGCACCGGTGGAGACGGGCGCGGGACCTTCAACGTCTCGACCACGGTCGCGTTCGTGGTCGCGGGCGCCGGTGTTCCGGTCGCCAAGCACGGCGGGCGCGCGGTGTCGTCCTCGTGCGGCTCGGCCGACGTGCTCGGGGCGCTCGGCATTGAGGTGGAGATGACGCCCGAGCTCGCCGGCGAGGCCCTCGCGAGGGCGGGCGTCACGTTTCTCTTCGCCCCGGTCTACCACCGCGCGATGAAGAACGTGGCGGCGCTGCGGCGCGAGCTGGGCATCCGCACGCTCTTCAACCTGGCGGGACCGCTCTGCAATCCGGCCGGGGTCGCGCGTCAGGTGGTGGGGGTCGACCGGCCCGCGCGCATCGGGGTCGTGGCGGAGGCCCTTCGGCGGCTGGGCGCCGCGCACGCGTTCGTGCTGTCGAACGAGAAGGGAGGCGACGAGCTTCTGCCGTTCGGGACCACGGAAGTCGCCGAGGTGCAAAACGGGGTCGCGCGCCGGTTCACGTTGACGGCATCCGACTTCGGCCTCGCCGAGGGCGATCCCGAGCACCTCGCCGGAGGGGACGGCGAGCGCAACGCGGAGATCCTGCGCGGCATTCTGGACGGCGAGGTCGGAACCCGGCGTGAGACCGTGCTGATGAACGCCGCGGCCGCCCTCGTCATCTCCGGAAGGGTCGAGGATCTCAAGGACGGGGTGGCCATGGCGGCGGCCTCGATCGACAGCGGAGCAGCGCGGCGAGCCCTGCTCTCGTTCGCGGCCCTCTCCCGCGCCTCGCGGTCCGCTGCCGATGAGGGAGCCGGCGCGCCCATCGCATCCATAGAGCGCGCCGAATGAGGGCGGCCAAAGGTGCCGGAACCGCGACGATTGGCGGGGTCCTGGGAGAGATCCTCGCGGCCAAGAGGAGGCGCCTCGCGGCGGGGGAGTTCAACGTCCGCGAAACGCATGCCGTGCGCTCCGACGGGAGCCGCTTCCTTTCGGCCCTGAAACAGCCAGGTGCTCGGGTGATCGCCGAGTTCAAGCACCGCTCGCCCTCGGCGGGCCACCTGATCCCGGAACCAGACGCGGCCCTGGTGTCCATCGCCCATTCGTACCGGCGAGGCGGTGCCGCCGCGATCTCCGTCGTCACCGAACAGGATTTCTTTGGCGGCGATCCGTCGTGGCTTCCGCGTGTCAAGGAAGCGTCGGGCCTTCCCGTCCTGATGAAGGACTTCGTGATCGACGAGCGGCAGCTCGACTTCGCGCTCGCGCTCGGGGCGGACGCCGTGCTGCTGATAGCCGCAGCGTTGCCGGGTTCGGCGCTCGAATCGTCTTACCGAGCGGCGCTGGACCGTTCTCTCGCGGTGCTGGTCGAGGTGCACGACGAAGAGGAGGCGCGCCGCGCCGCGGCCCTCACGCCATTGCCTGAACTCGTCGGCGTGAACTCGCGGAATCTCGCGACCTTCGGCGTCGATTTGGGCCTCCTCGCGCGGGTAGCGGACGGCTTGCCGCGAGAGACCCTCCGGGTCGCCGAGAGCGGAATCCGGTCACGCGAAGATGTCGTGGGGCTCACGGCGGGAGGCTTCTCTGCGTTTCTCGTCGGCGAGGCCCTTCTGCGAGCACCGGACGCGGCTCGGGAGCTGCGGCGGTTTCAGGGGCTCGGCGAAACCGAGACAAAGATCTGCGGCCTGACGCGCGAAGAAGACCTCGAGGTCTGTCGCGGGCTTGGAGTGGATTACGTCGGCTTCAACCTTTCGCCGCGCTCGAAGAGGCGGGTCACGCTCGAACGCGCTCGGGAGCTCGCGCGACGGGTACGCTTCGCGAAGGGCGTGGTCCTGGTCTTCTCGGGAAACACGCGGGAGGAGATCCTGCGGTCGACGGACGAGATCGATCCCGACATTCTTCAGATCACCGACCCTCCGGGATTCTTCCAACAGGACCGTCCGGATGGCAGGCCGTTCGACTGGCCGCGTGCGGTCTGGTCCGTGACGCGCGTGGAGGCCGATGGGCGAGGGATCGCACCCATGGAGGCTCCCGCCTACGCGAACGCGGCGGCCCGGCTCTTCGACACCACGTCCGAGGGACTCGATGGCGGCACCGGGCGCACATTCGATTGGAGCGCGCTCACGCGGATTCCCCGCGATCGACCGATCGTGTTGGCGGGCGGCCTCAACGCCTCGAATGTCGTGTCGGCCATCCAACAGGCCAGACCGGATGTCGTGGACGTCGCGTCGGGCGTGGAGCGCGAGCCCGGCGTGAAGGACCCGGAGAAGCTCGCCGCGTTCGTCGCGGCGGTTCGCCGCACGGCGTGAGGCGCCGCGCTTAGGAATCACATGCTCGAAAACGCAACCTACAGGAAGCTCTCGGCGCGATCTCAGCGTCCGAGGATTCGTCCGCCGCGCGTCGACCGCAACGGCCGCTTTGGCGCCTACGGAGGCCGCTTCGTTCCCGAGACGTTGATGGCTCCCCTCGAAGAGCTGGAGGTCGCGTTCCGCGACGCCTGGAAGGACCGGGCCTTTCGGGCCGAGCTCGATCACCTGCTGAAGACCTACGTCGGGCGGCCTACACCGCTCAGCTTCGCCGCGCGCCTCACCGAACAGCTGGGCGGCGCGCGCATCTTCCTTAAGCGTGAGGACCTCCTTCACACCGGCGCCCACAAGATCAACAACGCGCTCGGCCAGGCGCTCCTGGCGCGCCGGATGGGAAAGGCGCGCGTGATCGCCGAGACCGGAGCCGGACAGCACGGCGTGGCGACCGCGACCGCGTGCGCGCTCCTGGGTCTCGAATGCGTCGTGTACATGGGCGAAGTCGACGTCGAGCGGCAGGCCCCAAACGTCTACCGGATGCGGCTTCTCGGTGCCACGGTGGTGCCGGTCTCCTCGGGTTCCCGTACGCTCAAAGACGCGATCAACGAGGCCCTGAGAGATTGGGTGGCCTCGACCGCGACCACGCACTACGTGCTGGGCTCGGTATTAGGGCCGCACCCGTTTCCCGAGATGGTGCGGACGTTTCACTCGGTGATCGGACGCGAGGCCCTTCGGCAGTGCCGTCGGGCTCTTCAGGGGCGGCTGCCGGACCTTCTCGTCGCGTGCGTGGGCGGAGGCTCGAACGCTCTCGGGCTCTTCCACGCGTTTCTCCCGTTTCCGGAGGTTGAGCTTGCAGGCGTGGAGGCGGGGGGACGCTCCCATGCGCCCGGAGAACACGCCGCGCGTTTCGGGCCCGGACGCATCGGCGTTCTCCACGGCACGCGGACGCTGATTCTGCAGGACGACGACGGGCAGATTCTGCCGACTCATTCGGTTTCGGCGGGACTCGATTACCCGGCGGTCGGGCCCGAGCATGCGCGTCTTTTCGAGCTCTCGCGCACCCGGTACACATCGGTCTCGGACGAAGAGGCCTTGACAGCGTTCCATCGCCTCGCCGAGACCGAGGGGATCATCCCCGCGCTCGAGACCGCTCATGCCGTTGCCCATGCCATCGCCGTGGCTCCCACGCTCCCCCGGGAGGCGGCCGTTGTGGTCAACCTCTCGGGGCGTGGGGACAAGGATGTCCCCTCGGTCGCTCGTTTGGAGGGAACGCTCCTGTGAGCGAGGCGCGCGGCCGGCTCGACTCGGCGTTCGTGGCCGCGCGGGAGGCGGGGAGGGCGGCCCTGGTCGTCTTCGTCGAGGCCGGCGATCCCGACCTCGCGACCACGGCGCGCCTCCTCCCGGCGCTCGCGACAGCGGGCGCGGACATCCTAGAAGTTGGCGTCCCGTTCAGCGATCCCATCGCGGACGGCGTGGCGATTCAGCGGGCAAGCGAGCGCGCGTTGGCTTCGGGAACGAACCTGACAAGGGTCCTGGGCCTCGTGGCGTCCTTTCGTTCCGAGGGCCACAAGACCCCGGTTGTGCTGTTCAGCTATTCGAACCCGATCCTCGCGATGGGCGAGGACGCCTTCATCGAGCGGGCCTTGGCGGCCGGCGTGGACGGCGTGCTCCTGACCGACCTCCCACCGGAGGAGGGGCGTGGCTTCGCGAGAAAGCTCCTCGCCAAGCGCCTCTCTCCCGTCTATCTCCTCGCGCCGACCTCGACCGGCTCGCGAATGAAGGCCGCCGCGAACCTCTCGCGGGGCTTTGTCTACCTGGTTTCGCGGGCAGGTGTCACCGGGGTGAGGTCGAGCCTTCCCGAGGGGCTCGGCGAGCTCGTGGCGAGGGTGCGGGCGAACGTCGCGGCGTTGCCCATCGCGGTCGGTTTCGGCATTTCGGACCCGGATCAGGTTCGGGAGGCGGCCAGGCTCGCGGACGGAGTGGTCGTGGGGAGCGCCGTCGTCCAGGCGTCCTTCGAGGGCGTCCTGGCCGGCCGCGACCCTGTCGAGGAGGCGTCCTCGCTGGTGGCCCGCCTCGCGGCCGCGACGTTTCGAACCTGAGGTCGAGCCTGGCCAGGCGCTTCACGGGTTCGATAATTCGCGGGTGGACGCGAGTTCCCCGTTGGCCCGAAACGTAGACGGCACGGGTCCCGAGGCTGTGGACGCGAGGTTCGAGCCCTCGCTGTCCTTCCGGATTGGCAAGGCCGATCGAAACGGCTTGGTGGGTTTGGTGTCGAAGAACCTCGCCCGGCTCTCGGAACGCGAGGCCCTGCAGCTCCTGCGGCACCCCTACCTCTCGGCAGAGGTTGTCGAGCGGCTGCTCTTCGCCCGGCATCTTCTGGCCTTCCGGTCGGTTCGCAAGGGCCTTGCGTTGTTGGCGGCAACGCCGCGTCCCGCCGCGCTTGCCTGCCTGCGCGACCTCTTCTGGCATGACCTCATGGAGATCGGGAGAAGCGGCGCGACTCCGATGCCGGTGCGGCGGGCGGCGAACCAGATGATCCTGGAGAAGCTGCCCCGCCTGTCGATCGGGGAGCGGATGACGCTGGCGCGGTTCGCGGACCGGGATCTCCTGCCCACGTTGCTGCGGGATCCCGAGGCCTCGGTCTTCGCGACCGTCCTCAGAAACCCGCGGCTCTTGCCCGACGATGTGGTGGCCTGGATCACGGCCGGCGGGGCCGGCGCGCGGCACTTGGAGCTCGCGGCGCGCGACACTCGATGGACAGCCAGGCGGGATGTTCGCATCGCAATCGTTTCGTCGCGGAAAACGCCGCGAGGCGCCGCGCTTGGGCTTCTGAAGTCGTTGAGCTTGGCGGAGCTCCGTGGGGTCGCGAACGACCCAACCATGGACCCCCTCCTCGCGGCCTGCGCGGAGCGTCTGATGTCCGAGCCCCGGGTCTGAAAGGGTCGAAAGCCGGGAAGGCCAGAAGGCCAGCGTCGCGGTTGACAGGGCTCGGTGAGCCTCAGTACGCTGCCCCGCTTGGGAATCGATGGCTGCCGAGACCGCACAAGAGTTCGGTGAAGAGCTGAAGCGCGAGCGCGAGCTGCGGGAGGTCTCGCGCGAGCAGTTGGCGAAGGCGACCAAGGTCTCCCTGCGGCAGATCGAGGCGTTGGAAACGGGCCGGTTCGAGCTTCTTCCCGCCAGGGTTTTCACGCGGGGGTTTGTGCGATCGATCGCGCTTCACCTCGGCCTCGATGCGGAAAAGGCGGCCGCGGCGTTCTGTCATGTTCACGAGACGTGGCGCATTCAGAAGGCAGAGCACGATTCGGCCGAAATGACGCTGCCGGGTCTCACGCGCCGGCTCTCGCAGCCCCGGCGCTCGGTTTCGGTCAATCGGGCCGTTGTCGGCTTGGGGCTTGCCTTGGCGCTCGCTCTCGCGGCTGGGCTCGCGATGCTCATGACCGGCGGGCCGCGCACCGAAAGGCCGCGAGAGCGGGCGACATCGGTGGCGACGGCGAGCGCGGTCCCGACGGCCCCCGCACCGGTCACGAACGCGGTTCTGGCGGTGCCCTCCGAGGTCGAGCCGCCGCCGCGGCTGGAGCCGGCGATTCCGCCAAAGAGCGCCGCGGAGAAGCCTGTTGCCGCGCCGGCGGCTCTTCCGGCCGCCACGCCCGCCGCGATTGCAGAACCGCGCCGCTCCGGCGCGATGGTCCTGACGCTCACGTTTCGCGACGACTGCTGGACGGAGCTCTCCGTGGACGGCAAGTTCGCCGCCGCCGAGATGTTCAAGAAGGGCATGACACGCGAGTTTTCGGCCGCGTCGCGCTTTGTCCTGACGCTTGGAAACGCGGGCGCGGTGTCCGCAACCCTAAACGGGCGCACCCTGAAGTCGCTGGGTGGCGAGGGCAAGATCGTCAAGAACCTGATTCTCCCTGACGGCTCGCCAAGCCCCTCTCACGGCGGCTGAAGACCCAAGGCCAGAGAAACGGGGTCTTAGAAATTGTCCGCCGAGCTGGACGAAGAACTCCTCGTTTCGATCGAGAGCGGTCAGGCGGATCGCCGCATTCTGGAGTTCGCGGCCCGCGGGTTCATCCCTTTGCCGGCGGGGCAGCTCGTGCGGGCGGTCGCGACGATCAGCCGGATGGGGGACCCCGAGCTCTCGACGATCTGCGAGGAGACGTTTCGGGGTTTCGACCGCGAGGCTCTTCTCGAAGCGGTTGGAAGCCCGAACGCGAAGTGGGAGCAGCTCGACACGATCGCGGCATGGTCCGACGAACCGAAGGTCTTGGAGCCGCTGATCCGGCACAGGGCCGTCTCCGACGAGACGCTTGCGTGGCTCGCGGAGAGGGTTGCGCCGGATCTCCAGGACGTGCTCGTCACGAACCAGCAGCGCTTGCTGAGATCTCCTCAGATTGTCGAGAGGCTCTTCGAGAACCCACAACTCTCGCCCGACATCCGGCGTCGGGCCGACGAGTTTCTGGAGGAGTTCTTTCTCAAGAAGATCCGGGAGGAGGCCCGGGAGGTCATGGAGGATGCCGTCGAGGCGCCCGAGGCGGCTCTTTCCGCGCAGGTGTCCGCGGGAGCCGGCGGAACCGCCGCCGAATCCGCCGGAAAAGCGGGAAGCGCAGCGCCAAGCGCCCTGCCCGGCGAGGTCTCCGAGGAAGACAATCGCAGCCTTTTTGCCAAGCTCGCCGAGATGACAGTGGTCCAGAAGATCCGGTTGGCCTTCACCGGAACGCGCGAGGCGCGCCTTCTCTTGGTGAGAGACAGGAACCGGCTCGTCTCGACCGCGGTCCTGAAATCCCCGAAGACGAACGAGGCCGACGCCGAAGCGGTTGCCAACATGAAGAGCGTTTCGGAGGATGTCCTTCGGTCGGTCGCGATGAAGCGGGAGTGGATGAAGAAATACTCGATCGTCCTTGCGATCGTCAAGAACCCGCGCTCACCGGTCGACATGACGGTTCCTCTTGTCTCGCGCCTTCAGCTGAGGGACCAGCAGGTTCTTGCCGCGGACAAGAACATCCCCGAGGCCGTTCGCGTGTTCGCGCGGCGCGCGGTCGCGAGGAAGCAGGGGGGAATGGGGTGAAGCCGCGCCCCAATCCCGGAGCCCCGTGTGCGTCTTGTGGCCGTTCGCATCCGTGTGTGAGAATCTCGGGAGCCGTGCGGAACAAGGCTTCCCTGAGTCCGCATTCCCTATTTGACTGAGGTCTTCGTGACGAACTTCTACGAGCTTCTCGGGGTGGGCCGCGACGCATCGGACGGCGTGATCCGCGACAGTTTTCGGCGAATGGCCCGCGACAGCCACCCCGATCGGTTCACGGATCCCGAGAAGAAGCGCGAGGCTGAGCGGAAGTTCGCGCTGCTCACCGAGGCTGTCAACGTTCTCACGAGCCCCGCGCGCCGAAAGGCGCACGACTTCGACCTCGACAAGGGCAGCGCCGTCGCTGCGTCCCACGACCCGGCCTCGGTCGCGAAGGTCTATCTCGCCAAGGGCGTGAAGGCGTACAAGGAAAACGACTATCTTCAGGCCCTCGCGATGTTCGACATGGCGGTTCACCACCACAAGACCGACCCCAAGGCGCTTCACTACCTGGGCATGGCCTGCATCCGGGTTCCCAACCACGAGAACGCGCGCAAGGGAGTCGCCGCCATGGAGGCCGCGATTCGCCTGGAGCCTCACAACGGTGTGTTTCACCGCGACCTCGCGCGGCTCTACCTGCTCGCGGGCCTGCGCTCCAAGGCTGACCGGCATTTGGAGGAGGCGCTGAGGTGGAACCCGACGGACACGGAGGTCATTCGTCTCAAGAGCGAAATGAAGCCGGAGGCCGAGCCGAAAAAGCCCTCTCTGGGCGGAATTTTCGGGCGGAAGGGATAATAGGGACGTGGCAATTTCAGCGTTCGGCCTGACCGATGTCGGCAGAAAACGGCGTCACAACGAAGACGCCTACCTCCTGGATGTGGAGCGCGGGCTTTTCGTGGTGGCGGACGGCATGGGCGGTCACGTTGCCGGCGAGGTGGCCTCGCGGATCACGGTCGAGTCGATACAGGAATTCATCTCGGGAACCGAGGACGAGCACGAAAATACGTGGCCCTTCGGGTTCAACAACCGGTATTCGCTGGAGGGAAACCGGCTCACGACCGCAATCGAAAAGGCAAATGAGAAGGTCATGCGGGCCATGCAGAACCGGCCCGAGCTCAAGGGCATGGGCACCACGGTTGTCGCGGCGCTCTTCGATTCCGAGCGAGCAACCCTTGTGCATGTCGGAGACAGTCGTGTCTATCTCCTTCGGAACGGCGAGCTCCGCCGGCTCACCGACGACCATTCGTGGGTGCAGGAGCAGGTGAACGCGGGAATCCTGAGCGAGGACGAGGCTCGCACCCATCCCTTGAAGAACGTGGTGACGCGAGCGCTTGGCGGTGCGAGCCATGTCGCCCCCGATGTCACCGAGATTGAACTGACGGCCGGAGATCGTTTCCTGCTCTGCTCGGACGGCCTGACCGGGATGATCAACGACGACGAGGTCAGCGAGTGTTTGCGGTCGGAGCACAGCCTTGAGCGCGTCGTCCGGTCCTTGATTGATTTCGCGAACGAGCGAGGCGGAGCGGACAACATCACCGCGATCGTCGTCGAAGTTGTGGGCGACCAGGGCGGAGTTCGGAAGGCCGTGATCGCGTCCGCGCGCCCGACCGCGGAGCTCGCCCCCGTGGCCGAAGCTGCAACGCCGCGACCGATCGGGGTCACGGCGGCGGAAGTCCCCGGCTCCTCCGCGTCTCCCGACGCGAGCGCCACCCCGACGCCAGCGCAGGGACCAGCCCATGCAGACGCGAGCCGTTCGGCGGACGGTACGTCGGCGGCAGCGGGCTCCACGGCAGTCGCTCAAGACGCACCTGCGACCGCGGTGCCGGATGCCGTCGCGCAGCCTGTTGCTACGGGCGCGGAAAAGGGCTCGGGTGCCTGAACCCGCGCGATCCTGGCGCACTTTCCTTCCTACGCTCGCTCCCGGTGTGTTTCTCGGACTCTTCCTTTCGATGGCGTTCGGTACGCCGGCCGTGGAGGCTTCCGGGTGGCGTGCCGAGCGCTTTCCGGAGGTTGTTCTTCGCAACGGAACCGTTATCCCGGCCCACGTCAGCCTGTCCGGCGATCCGTCCGACCTGGCCGCGGCCCGGCGGAGGCAAGAGCTTGCCGGATCGCCCTACCGGCAGCTCGGCGAGCGACGCTGGCTGCGACGTGGAGAGATCCTGGCCGTCTTCGAATCGTCGATCGCGAGAGAGCGCCGGGATCGGATCGCGGACGACGTGGAGGCCATCGCGTCGGCGCTCTTCGATCGGGACGCGTGGCCGAAGCCGTATTCGAACCTCTCACCGCTTCAGGTGCTGCTTGTCTCCAAGCGCTCTGGAGACGAGAGCGTCGCGGTCGCGGGCTGGGAGGGTCGGGAGCGAAGCCGGGGCCTGTTCCGGCCGCTGATCGCCGTGGAGGTTGGGGACCGCGGCGCGGACGCGGTTCGAATCGACCTCGCACACCAGCTTGCGCTGCTGACGGTTCGCCAGAGCGCCCCCGAGGAGGCGGGCTGGGTTGCGGAGGGGATGGCGGAGTGGCTCGCGCGGCGGGTCTTTGGCCTGGTCGATGAACCAACGCCCGAGACCGACCTACTCCTTGCGGAATCGGGAACGCTTCGCGATCCCGCGACCCTGGCCCTGTTCCTGGAGCACGTCTCGCGCTCCCTCGACGAGGGCCCCGCGGCCATTCGGAGCACATGGGAAGAGGCGGGTTTCGCGCGTGGAGACGACGCCGAGGCCTTCGTTCGGGAACTCGCCGATCGGGTCGACGGGAAGGGCCTCGCGACGGTCTTCGCGGATCTTCTGGTGAGCCGTCTTGGAGCCCCGCGCGCGGAGCTCCGCCTTCTGGGCGACACCGCGACCCGAACGGGCCTTCCAATTGGAGACGTCGCGATTCAGGCCCCGGGCCGCCTCGCGTTCCGCCGCCTCTCGCTGCGGAGGCTTGACGAACCGGGTGGCCTGGAGATTGGCCTCGCTTCAACGTGCGGCTCGTCCGGACGAGCGCTTCTCCTCTACCGCGGCGATCGCGGTCGTTTCGACAGCGTGCGCCTGGAGCCGGGAGTCTCGGAGGTGCTGCCGCTCTCCGGGGCGGAGCTCCTAAGCGTGATCCTCGTCGACGGCGCGGGGGACGCGGATCAGCTTCTCCACGTCCGCCGCGTTGTGGATTACCCCGCGGTGCTCTCGTCCGCGGCGACGGAGATCGCGGATGGCGCGGTGCACGTGACCTGGCGGACGCTCCGGCACCGGGGTCTTCTCGCGTGGGTGGTCTCCCGGACCGAGGTGGGCGAGCCCGATATGGCGGCGTCGACGGAACGGGAGCGCGAGCGAGTCGATCTCGTTCCGACGGTCGAGGAGTCGGAGTCGGGCATGTCCTATCACCTTGTGGACCGCGACGCCGCACCGGGGAAGAGCTATCGCTATCGGGTTTCGGCCCTGACCGCGAACGGCTTTCTGTCCGAGGCTGCGCGGCTGTCCATTCAGATCCCAAGCGCACCCTGAGGGCCTCCCGAGGCCTTTCCATCCAAACCTCATGAATTCGGCCACGAACGAGCGCGGGGAACGAAACGGCGGAAAGACCGCCGATCCCGGGCGGGTCATCGACCGCATCGTGGTGAGCCTCTGGGAGTCGATCGACGAGCTTGAGCGACTCCAGCCGGAGAACACCCGCTTCTTTCGTGTCACGATCTTCGGCAGCGCCCGCATCACGTCGACCGATGAGATGTACGGACGCGTCCGCGAGACCGCGGCGAGCCTCGCCCGAATGGGCTGCGACATCGTCACTGGCGGTGGACCCGGCCTGATGGCGGCCGCGAACGAGGGCGCCAAGCTGGGCGACCCCACCGGCCGGATCCGCTCGATCGGGCTGACAATCGACCTTCCTCATATCGAAGAGGGCCCCAATCCGTTTCTGGACCGGGTCACGGCTCACCGGACCTTCTTCTCCCGCCTCCACCACTTCGTGCGAATGTCCGAGGCCTTCATCGTGTTCCCGGGAGGGATCGGAACCGCGCTCGAGAGCTTCATGGTCTGGCAGTTGGTGCAGGTCGGCATGTTGAGGACGAGGCCGGTGGTGTTTGTCGGAGAGCACTGGCGCGGCCTTCTCGACTGGATGCGCGGCACCATGGTGCCCGAGGGGTACATCGCTTCGAAAGACCTCGATCTGGTTCGCCTTGTCGAGGATCCGCGTGAGGCAGTCGCGATCCTGGCGGAGGCCAAGAGGGCCTTCGAAGCGAGGCGTCCGGGCGCGGCCCGCGCGCGCGCGCCGCGTCAGGAGCCTGCGGAGCCGGCCGTCTCGCCCAAGGACACGCTTGCCGCGGTCGCCGGCGGCGCCTAGCCGCGGTCTCTACGGAATCGAGACGGTCTCGACCACGCCGAAGAACTCCCGGATCGCGGGACCGATTCTCCTGGACGAGAGCTCGTCTGGGGAATCGCCGTACCACTCGGGAGGCAGGTAACGGCGATAGGGCTCCTGAAGGAAGCGCCGGCAGGCGAGCACGATCACGCCGCGATCGGTCTCGGAGCGGATCACGCGGCCCGCGCTCTGGACGACGCGGGTCATCCCGGGAATCACGTACGAGTACTCGAAGCCTCTCTCGAACCGCTCCTCGAAGTACTCGCGCATCCGTTCCTTCTCGAAGGAGACCTGCGGGAGAGCGGGAGAGACGACGACCACCGCGCTCAGCATCTCGCCCGGGTAGTCGACCCCCTCGGCGAACGCCCCTCCCGAGACGGCAAGGAGCAGCACGGGGCGGCCGCCGTCGAGAAGCGCCGCGAGAGCCGCGCGCCGTTCCAGTTCCGTGGATCGATCCGAGGGCCGGATCACGCGGTGCGTCGGGAGCGCCGGCAGGCGCGCGAGGACCTCGTCCAGGAAACGGTAGGAGGGAAAGAGCGCGAGCACGTTTCCGCCAGAGGACTCCGCAACTTCGGAAACAAGGGCCGCGAGGCGAGGCACGGACGCTCCACGCGCCGACCAGCGCGTGTCCACATCCCGCGCGATCAGAACCCTTCGATTTTCCTTGGGAAACGGCGACGGGACCCTCACGAAGGCGGTTCTCTCGGGATCGAAGCCCAGGAGGTCGCGATAGAACTCCGGCGGCGTAAGCGTGGCCGACATCCCCACGGCGCTCGCGGCGCCGTTGAGCGTCGCGCCCAGGAGCCGGGACGGGTCCTTGCAGAGGATCGAAAGCGAGGAACCCGTTGGGGCGTGCGAGGCGACGAGGTCGAAGGCGGGGTCGGGGCGCCCGCCCGGGGACGCGAGCCTCAGCACATCGTGAAAGCGGCCGAACGAGAAACAAAGCTCGAGAACCGGATCGTCCGGCAGGCGCTCGCCGCCGGCCCGAAGGTCGGCGAGATGGCGGACGAGGAGGGCCTCCGTCTGAAACCTAAGGTCCTCGAGCGTGTCGGCGTCGAGCGAAACGAGGTCGGTCCAGGGGGCGTTCGGAACGACTTCGGCGGCCGGGAGCCCCTCGTCGGCCGCGCGGTCCTCGCGCTCGAGCAAAACCTCGCGGCCGGCTCCCAGAACGAGATCCAGAACGAGCCCCGCGGTGCGCTCCGCGAGCATCGCGATCGGCGCGCTGGAGACCTCGAAGCGCCGCCGCAGCTCCTTCAATCTCGCCGAGGAGAGGCTCGGGGAGTAATAGCCCCGGCCGCGGTCGAGCAGGTTGTGAACCTCGTCGATGAGCAGGATCGAGTCAGCGAGGCGCGCGGGATCGCGGAGGTGAGACAGCGCGACGATCGGATCGAACGCATAGTTGTAGTCGCCGAGGACCACGTCGGCCTCCTGGGCAAGCTCCAAAGAGACCTCGAACGGGCACACGACTTGGCTGCGGGAGGCCTCGAAGACCACGTCCGGCGTGAGATCCCGCTGCGAGGCAAGGAGCGTCTCGAGGAGCCCCGAGGAGGCCAGCTTGGCGCCATAGTCTTTCGCGAACCGGCAGTGCTCCTCGTGGCAGAGCACGACGTCGTTCGCGCACATGCGCTCCTTGGCTCGCAGCCTCAGCGTGCGATAGGACTCGCCCGGAAGGCGCGCGAGCGTCTTTTCGAAGATCTCCTGCTGGGTGGTCTTCGCGGTCAGAACAAACAGGCGTTTTCCGCGCCTCAGGGACTCCCGCAGGAGCGGGACGAGCACGGCGGCCGTCTTGCCGATGCCGGTCGGAGCCTCGACCAGAAGGTGGTCTCCGTTGCGAACCGCGCGCTCGGCCGCGGTCGCGAGCTCGCGTTGGCCGGGCCGGGCCTCTTTGAAGGGAAAGCCGATCTCGTCGGCCTCCTCCGCTTTGGCCTCCGCGAGAGACCGGGCGTCGAAGAACTCCTGAAGCAGGGCCCGGATTCGGGCGACCAGGTCCTGGGAGACGGCTTCGGCGTCATACGGCACCTCGACGATGCGGATCGCGCCGCTCTCGATGTCGGCGAGGAGCAGCCGGCCGGAGACCGCTCGGCCCTCCGCGACCGCGATCGCATGCATGTACCACTGAAGCTGGAGTCGGAACCGCCCAAGAATGGGTGAGTTCCAGATCTTCGGAAGCTCCTCGGCGAAGTGAAGGGACTTGATCTCGTCCACGACGACCGTGTCGCCGTCCTCGAAACGCCCGTCGAGCCGCCCCTCAAACGTCGCGACGAAATCGTCCACCGGGAAGGAGAGCTTGACCCCGCGCTCGACGACATAGCCGGGGATCGTCGCCAGAGATTCCGAAAGGACGCGCCGGTGCACGGCCTGCCCGACCCAGAGCCTCTCGAAACCGTCTCCGCGGTCATAGCCGATGCGCCGGGACGCGACGCTGAGGAGCGCGGCGGGGGAGACCACGATGGTCCGCTTGAGAGGATCGATGCGCGGCCCCACGGGCCGATTCTAGGAAGCCACGGCGCCACGGCTCGGCCGTTGGGACCCAGGCGAATAGAATCGCCGGGCGTGTTTTGTTCGCTTGCGATGCGGTCCCGGGCCGTCGCCGTTCTGGCGATCGGGCTGGCCGTGGCGGCGGAGAGCCGATGCCTCGGAGCGGGCGCTCGGCGCGCGCCGATTCCAAGGCTCTCCGCCGGAACACCGCTCTCCGAGCAGCTCCTGGCGATTGCCAAGAGGCCACCCGTAAGAAACCGCGCCGAGTTTGCGGTCGCGGTCGCCGAGGTTGGCTCCGGGGAGCCCCTCCTCTCGGTGAACGGCGAGACGCCCTTGATCCTCGCCTCTACGACCAAGCTCTTCACGACCGCCGCGGCCTTGGAGAGGCTCGGAAAGGACTATCGGTTCAAGACTCGGCTCTATGCGGACGGCGATGTCCAGAACGGCGAGCTCGAGGGCCACCTGGTCGTCCGTGGCGGCGGCGATCCCGCGATCTCGGGGCGTCTCTTTGCGGATGACCCGCTGGCCGTCTTCGAGCCCTGGGCGAGATCGCTTCACGAGCGCGGCCTTCGCAGGATCCGGGACGGGCTGCTCCTCGACACGTCGTTTTTCGACGAGGTCCTGTGGCACCCAGACTGGCCCGCCGAGCAGGAACAGCACTGGTGGCAGGCTCCGGTCTCGGCCCTTTCCTACAACGACAACGTGATCCTCGTGCGTGCGACCGGCGGCTTCAGGCCTGGCGCTCCGGCCCTCCTGGGCTTCTACCCGGCCGGCCCGCCGCTTCTTTCCTTGATCGGCCGGGTCTTCACGGCGCCGGGGCACGGCGCGCGGATCGGCGTCCGGCGCGAGTCCGGGAGCCGCACGGTCGTCGCGAGCGGTCTCGTCGGGAGGAACCGCGTGTGGATGAAGGACGTGACCGTGCCCGACCCGCCGCTCTACTTCGCCTCCGGGTTCTCACGGGTCCTCGAAGAGACCGGGATCGAGCTCGGGACCGGGCCCACGGTGGCCCGGGGAAAATGGTCCCTTCCGGAGAGCCGGCTCCTGCACACGCACGAGACCCCGATCCTCCCGGTGCTGGCGGTCTGCAACAAGAGGTCTCAGTCGTTTTACGCGGAGCAGATCCTCAAGACCCTGGGCGCGGAGAGGACCGGGCTGGGAACCTGGGAGGCCGGCCGGCGGGAAGTCGCGGAGTTCCTGAAGTCCCTGGGGCTGGCGCCGTCGAACTACCGGCTCGCCGACGGCTCCGGGCGCTCGCGGAACAACCTCGCGACCGCGAACGCCTACCTGGCGTTTCTGCAGGCCCTCGCGGGGCGGTGGGACAAGTTCGATCTCTATGAACCCACGCTCGCGATTACCGGAGATCCCGCCGGGTCGCTTCGCCACCGGATGCTCGGAGAGGCGACGCGCGGCCGCGTGTTCGCAAAGACCGGGAACATCGCGGGCGTGGTGACGCTTTGCGGCTATGTGCACGCGCGAAGCGGAAAGCGCTACGCGTTCGCGATCCTCATCAACGGCGGCTGCCCGGAGGGACGGGGCCACGCCTTCCAGGATCGCTTCGTCACGCACCTCGCGCGCTTCGGCTGAAAGCGAAGAGAGCTGAAGACGCCGATCCCGCCGAAGCCTCCGAAATGAACTATCGCGCCCTCCTCAAGAACGTCGAGAAGACGCTCGGCGCCATCGAACGCAGCGATGACACGCTCAAGACGGTGGCCAACGTGGCGGAGGCCGTGGTCCAGAACTTCAGGACCGAGCTTGGCATCTTCGGAGGCCGGCTCTATGTGCGCGACGAGGGCGACTACGTCCTCCAACGCGTGTTCGGCCGCGCCCGAAAGCCGCTCCCAGGCGTGCGGGTCTCGGCGTCGTATGGGCCCATCCAGCGCGCCGCCGAGGAGGGCGTGGTCCTGACCGACCTCACCGACCGTTCGGTGGACCGGGATTTCGAGGCGCGCCTCGGCGTGGCGCGCTTCGCGGCCGTGTCCTTCGGCGAGGAGCGGTTCCTCTTGTCTTTCGATGTGCACGAGCGCGTGCGCGCCGAGGACCTCCTGATCGCGCTTGGAATCATCCGCACGGTCGTGGACTCCAAGGTCAAGACCGAGCGCCTCGAGGGTCTCATCAACGAGGCGCGGCGCATTCAAAACTCGATTCTTCCGAAGGCGGTTCCGCTGGTGGGCGACTACGACATCTGCGCGATCTCGCGTCCGGCGGAGCTCGTCGGAGGCGACTTCTTCGATTTCATTCCGCTCGGCGAGCAGAGCTTCGGGGCCGCGATCGCCGACGCTTCGGGCCATGGGCTCCTCGCGGCGCTCCTCGTGCGCGATGTCTACGTCGGCCTGCGGATGGGAATCGGGGGCGACTTCAAGATCGCGAGGGCCATCGAGAGGCTCAACCGCATCCTGAACAAGAGCCGCCTCTCCACGAAGTTCGTCTCGCTCTTCTACGGCGAGTTCGAGCTCGACGGCGAGATCATCTACGTCAACGCCGGCCATCCGTCGCCGCTCCATCTCCATGCGGCCGGAGGCTCGTTTTCGGAGCTCGAATCGACCGGAATGGTCCTGGGTCCGTCGCCGGACGCGAGCTACGGTCGACGCGCGGTCAAGATGGAGCCCGGGGACGTGTTGGTGCTCTACACCGACGGCATCGTCGAGGCCCACAACGGCAAGGCCAAGGAGTTCGGGGTCGAGAGGTTGAGGCGGCTCATGACCGAGCTGCGCAAAAGGCCTGCCTGCGAGATCGGAGAGCGGATCATCGAAGCCGTGCAGGTCTGGAGCGCCGGTGCGCCACCCGAGGACGATCGGACGATCGTCGTGATCCGGCGGAACCCGAAGCAGGCACCAAAGGCCGCGAAGGCTCTTCCCCGGGGATCTCTGTCGGCGCGGCAGCCCGTTACCGGGCCTGGGCCCGGTGGAGCATGAACCACTCGGCCGTGGCGCGAAGCCCTTCCCGAAGCGGGACAAACGTCTGGAAGCCGAGCTCGCCCTTGAGCCGCGCGGGATCGAGGACGCTTCGCCTTTGCTCGCCGGGTTTGGCCGGAAAGTGCCGCGGCTCCCGTGCGATCCCGCACGCCTCGGCGACCAGCTCATAGAGCGTCGCGATGCTGGTCTCGACGCCGGTCCCGACGTTGTAGGTTCCCTCCACGCCGCGCTCGTGAACGAGGCGCGCGACCGAGACCACGTCGGCCACATGGACGAAGTCGCGCGTCTGCGAGCCGTCCCCGTTGATGATCGCGGTCTTTCCGTCGAGGAGCCTGTTCATGAAGATGCCGATGACGCCCGCCTCGCCGGTCCCGTCCTGGCGCGGCCCGTAGACGTTCGCGCAGCGCAGGACCGTGACCTTGAAACGGCCCTGCGACAGCGCGAACAGGTACTTCTCTCCCGCGAGCTTCGCCACGCCGTAGGGAGAGCACGGGTTCAGCGGATGGTTCTCGTCGGCGGCGTCGCCTTCGGGCTCGCCGTAGATCGCGCCTCCGGTCGACGCGAACACGAGGTGCCGTACCCCGGCGCTCGCGGCCGCCTGGGCGAGCCGGATGGTGCCGAGGACGTTGACCTCGGCATCCCGGATTGGATCCGCGACGGACTTCCGCACGTCGATTTGGGCGGCCAGATGAAAGATCGTGTCCGGGGCCTCGTCGCGCAGGAGTTCCCCGAGCGGGGCCTTCGAGATGTCGGCCTTAATGAGCCGCGCGGCATCCGGAACCCGGCGCTCATCGCCGGTCGAGAGGTCGTCCAGCACCACGACCCGGTGGCCCGACGCGAGGTAGGCGTCGACGATGTGGGAGCCGATGAAGCCGGCTCCGCCGGTGACGAGCACGGTGGCGGAAGAGGGGGAGTTCGATATGTTGGAAGCCATGCGAGGCGGGGACGATACCGGCGGGTGGACGGGGCGGCAAGGATCGGGGAACGGACGGGTGCTGCCCAAGGCGTTTTACAACCGGGACACCACGCTGGTGGCTCGGGAGCTCCTGGGCTGCGTGTTGAAGGGGCCCGGTCGGGAGCCGTTCGTGATCGTCGAGACCGAGGCCTACCTCGGGGTCTCGGATCCGGCGGCCCACACGTTTCAGGGTCGCCGAACTCCCCGCGTCGCCCCGATGTGGGGCCCGGGCGGACAGGCCTATGTGTACCGCGTGTACGGCCTGCACGATTGCCTGAACGTCGTGACACGCGAGGAGGGCAGGCCCGAGGCGGTCCTGATCCGCGCGGCGATTCCGCTCGCCTTCTGGGGCACGTCCGAGGGCGACGTGGCGAAGGGGGATCTCCTCTCGGCCTCCGGGCCGGGACGGCTCTGCCGGCGGCTTGGAATCGCCCGTGACTTGTCCGGGACGTCGCTTGCGGGACCTCACCTCCTGCTGTCCCGCGGCGTCGCCCGGGATTTCTCGGTGCTCTGTGGCCCCCGAGTCGGCGTGGATTACGCGGGCGAGGCGGCCGCGTGGCCGCTCCGGTTCGCCGTCGCCGGCTGTTCGGCGGTTACGAAGAGAGCCCAACTGCGCATGGGATTGCCAGACGAAGCGGGGCCCGTCACCCGATGACCACCTGGTTCTTGCCCTTTCGTTTCGCGGCATAGAGCGCCTGATCCGCGCGCTCGACCAAGGCGGCCTTGCTGCGCGCGACGTCGGGGTAGACCGCCAAGCCGACCGAGACCGTGACGCGCAGCGGTGGGAGCGCCTCGCCGATCTCGAAGAGTCGTTCCTCGACCTTAGCCCTCAGCCTCTCGGCGATGCGAAGCGCGTTCTCTCCCGAGGTCTCGGGGAAGATGATCGAGAACTCCTCGCCCCCGTATCTCGCGAGCGTGTCCATCTCGCGAATGCCGTTGCGGAGCACGTCCACGAGCCCGCGCAGCACGACGTCTCCGACGGGGTGCCCCCAGCCGTCGTTGACCTTCTTGAAGTCGTCGATGTCGATCATCGCGAGCGCGAGCGTCTGACCGCTTCTCTCATGGCGGGCGATCTCCCGGTGCAGGGTCTCCTGAAGGTGCCGGTGGTTGAAGGTGTTGGTGAGGGAGTCGCGCACCGACGCATGTCTCGTGGTCTCGTACGCGCGGGCGGACCGGATCGCGGTGACGGCCTGGTTGGCGAAGATCTCGAGCGCCTGGATGTCCTCCAAGGATGGCTGCGTGCCGAGGTGGGGTTCCTCGACCTGCAGGACCCCGATCAGCTGGTCCCCCGAGGTCAGCGGCACGAGGAGCGTGTCCCTCTTGCTGTGCCGGCCGGCCCTCGCGGGATCCGGCGTCGGGCCCTTGTCTTCGGCCGCCGTATGGCTCACGAAGTAGGACTTCGAAAGCCGGAAGCGATCGGAGAAGAAGCGGGTGACCTCGTCGCGGGGAACGCGTTGCGAAGACAGTTCCTCCCACACGTCGTCGAGCCCCACCTGCGCGCGCCTCTCGAAGACGCCGTCGGCCCGGTGATAAAGCGAGACCAGAACGATCGGATATCCCAGGCTCTCGTTCACGGCGCGGGCGATGTTCAGGAGCACCCGGTCGAGCGACAGGTGCGACTTGAGCTCGTTCGAGAGCTCCAGGATGCGATGGAGCGTCTCGGCGCGCCGAGAGACCCTCTCGTTCACGGCCACGAGCTCCCGCCGACGGGTGCGGTCCCTCAGGGAAAGCGCGATGTGATCGGCGAAGACCGAAAGCTCTTGAAGTGAGGACAGCTCGACGAGGGAGGGCTCATCGGACTCCAGAACGAGGAGGCCGGCGATGAGCTCCGGCGTCTCGAGGGGCAAGACAACCTGGTATCGCAGGCGGCTGTTCAGGACGACCTGGCGCGGGAGACCCTCCGCGACTCGCGGCGAACGCCGATCCTCGGCTCCGCCCAGGCCCGGCTTCCCGGGTTCGCGAGCACCCGGCGAGCAGGTCGCCACCCAGGCCGCAAGGGCCTGGGGGTCCGACTCGACCGGGCCGCGGACCGCGATCCTGGGCGTCTCGCCGCTCGCTTCGCCGAACGAGGCTGCGAGCATGGCGCGGATCGGAAACAGACGGCGGAGGCAGTCGAAGAGCGCGGTGGCGAGCTCGTGGTCGGCCAGCGGCCCCGAAAAGAGATCGGAGACCTCGCGAAGGGCCGCGAGCTCCTCGGTGCGTCTCGCGAGCTCGCGCCTCTTCTCCAGGAACCCAAAGAGCGAGCGGAAGGCCACGGAGGCGAGCGGAACCGAGGTGAGCGCGAGCGCCACACCGAGGAGCCCGCGGGCACGGTAGGACAGCACCGCGAGGAGCACCGTCGGCAGGATCAGCAGAGCGGCCAGGCCGTGGTGGCGAAGGGCGAGGAGGAACTCGGCGCGCAAGAGGTCCCGGTCGCGGAGCCTGTGCAGAAGCGTCCTCACGAGGACGGAGATCGCGAGCGCGACAAGCAGGATCGCGAATCGCAGCGCGGGCGGGCGGGAGGCCTCGGCCGCCACGGCCAGAGCCGCACCAGAGGGAATGAACACCAGAACCTGGTCGAGGGTCTCGTCGAGGAGCTTCGTCAGCGAGCGCGGCCCCTCGCGAGGTCGGAGGGGGAACGCGAGTCCAGAGGCGAGCGTCGCGATCAGGGCGCCGGCCTCGAAAGATTGGAGGATCACGACAGCCGGGAAGATCGCGGCCGGGTCGAAGTCCACCGCGTAAGCGCGTGGCGATCGGCCCACGGTCGCGGCGAAGAGCCGCGTCACCGCCGCGAGGAGCAGGAACGCGAAGGCGAGGCCCGGCTCCGCGAGGGCGCGGGTGCCCGCCACCGCGATGGCCGCCAGGGATGCCAGCGCGGCGACGCGAACCAGCACAAGGCCGGGGGCGCGGGGAAGTGTTGTCGAGGCTTCGCCGGGTTCCATGTCTACCGCCAGGCGATCACCCCGCCGGCGTGGAGCTTCTCGAAGACCCGCAGCACCTCGATCTCCGGGAACGGGCTGATCTTCACGATCGACTTCACGTCCCACATGCCGTTGATGCGCGAGAGGATGAAGGCCTCGTTCGGCGTGAAGGACCACGACATCAGGTCTTCCATGGGCTTCACGAGCTTCGGGACCGCGTTGGAGGCGATGTTGGGCCGGGGCCCGGCCGCGATCGGGACGGCTGGGAGCGCGCTCGAGGGAAGCTCCAGCCGGGGCGATGCGGGATGCGGCGCGCTGGGGGGCGCGGCCGGAGCGCGAATCGCGCCGCTGTCCCGCCCGGGGGGACGGGAGTCCCCGACCTGCGTGACGGTGCCGTCCGCGCCGCGCCTGAGGAACCGTGAGAAGTCTCCGCTCGGCGGCTTCCGCGGCGCGTCGGGGACCGTCGGTGCGATCTGTTCGCGCCTGAGGAACATCGAAGGATCGTTGTTGACGGACGAGGGTCTTCGGGCCGCATCCGGTGAAGAGGGAGCGGGAGCTCCGCGGTCTGCGCGCAGGTAGGCCGACGCGTCGCCGACATAGGGCCGGGGGGGAGGCATGCTCGGCAGCGGCGTGGTTGGCGATCTCAGGTATTGGGCTGCGGCGGTGGGAGTCCGCGGCGGGGCCGCGGGCGGAGGCGGCGAGGGTGGGGTCTGGGAAGGAGCGGCGGCGGGTTGGGGAGGTTGGGAAGGCTGTGGTGCCGGTTGTTCCGGACCTCCCGGCGACGGAGGCGGTCCCGACGGTGAGGCCGGCGTCGCGGCCGGCGCGGCGCTCGGCACGCTCTGGTAGGCGGGCGTGGCCGCGTCGGCGAAGACAAGCTCGAACGGATCCTCGAGGGTCAGCTCGGAGCTGCTCGGTTGCCTTAGTCGCTCGTCGGCCAGGATCGCGAGCCCAGACTCCAGGAGGTCGAAGACAAACTTCGCCGCGTGGAAATCGGGGTTGTGGGTGGCCGTCGCGATCTCCTCAATGGTCCGGGTCCCATCCATGGCGGCGAGGAGCAGCCGCTCGCGCTCCGGCATCTCCTCGGTATCGGGAGCCCTCGCGAGGCTCGGGACCTGCCGCAGGCTCGTGATGCGGGTCCTTATCCTCTGCCATTCGTCGTAACGCCTGAGTCCCTCCATCACGACGCCCGTCACCTCGATCGAGATCGGGATCATCGGCATTTGAGGGAGCTCCCCATCGATGAACTCGAAGGCTCCCTCGGTCCACAGAAAGATGTCGTAGATCGTCTCCGAGGCCTTCAGCCGAATCAGCTGGGTCAGGTCGTCCTCGTTGATCGCACCGATCATGACCAGGATCTTCCCGAGGAGGATCTTGGATTCCTCCTGGACCTCCATGGCGCGGTCCAGCTCCTCGTCGGTGATATGCCCGTAGGCGACGAGGAAGTGGCCGAGGTATTCCCGCTCCAGCGTTGACGAGGACGACACGACCCGCCCGCCCGAAAAGTAGATCCGCTTTTCCGCTGTCTCGTTCCGGACAACCAGGGTCCCGGACTTTTGGCCCATGGAGAGCCATTGCAGCAATTCCGAAAGCTGCATTGTCCGGAGGTTTCCGGTGATCGCCATGGAGGCGGAATTGTAAGGACGGCGTGCGGACGGTCCGGGGGTGTCCTCCGGCTGAAGGACCCCAGGATCGAAAGGCTCAATCCATAGGCGGGTTGTAGGCGGGAACGCCCGTCACGGCTTGCCCCAGGACCAGGGTGTGGATGTCGTGCGTCCCCTCGTATGTGAAGACGGACTCCATGTTCGCAAGATGTCGAAAGACCGGGTACTCGCCCACGATCCCGTTGGCGCCGAGGATCTCCCGGGCGAGGCGCGCGCATTCCCGCGCGACCCAGATGTTGTTTCGCTTGGCCATGCTGACGTGTTCCGGCTTCATGGTTCCGGCTTCCTTCATCCGGCCGAGCCGCAGCGCCAAAAGCTGGCCCTTCGTGATCTCGGAGATCATGAACGCGAGCTTCTCCTGCACGAGCTGGTGAGAGGCGATCGGGCGGTCCTTGAACTGCTTGCGGCTCTTGGCGTAGTCGAGCGCGCACTGGTACGTCGCCATGGCCGAGCCGAGGCCACCCCATGCGATCCCATATCGCGCCTGGGTCAGGCAGGACAGCGGGCCCTTCAGCCCCTCAACGCCGGGAAGGACGTTCTCTTCAGGGATCCGGCAATCCTCGAACGAAAGCTGAGACGTGACCGAAGCGCGGAGCGACATCTTCATCCGGTGCTCCGACGTCGTGAAGCCCGGCGTGCCCTTCTCGACCAGGAAGCCCCGGATCGGGCCCTCGGTCGAGCCCACCTTCGCCCACACGACCGCGACGTCCGCGATCGAGCCGTTGGTGATCCATGCCTTGGCGCCGTTCAGGATCCAGCCGTTGCCGTCCTTCTTAGCGACGGTCCTCATGCCGCCCGGGTTCGAGCCGAAATCGGGCTCGGTGAGGCCGAAGCAGCCGATGCTCTCGCCCTTGGCAAGGGCGGGAATCCAGCGGTCCCGCTGCTCCTTCGAGCCGTACGTGAAGATCGGGTACATCACGAGCGACGACTGGACGGAAACGAACGAACGAAAGCCCGAGTCGCCCCGTTCGAGCTCTTGCGTGATGAGCCCGTACGCAACCGCGCCGAGGCCCGGAAGCCCATAGTCCGGGATCGTCGCGCCGAGGAGGTTCATCCCTGCGATCTTGGACACGAGCTCCCGAGGGAAGCGGCCCTCGTACGCGCATTCTTCGATGATCGGGAGGACCTCGTTGTCCACGAAGTCTCTCACGAGGTCGCGCACGGCGCGCTCGTCTTCGGTCAGAAGCTCGTCTATCTGGTAAAAGTCGACGCCTGGAAAGCCCACCGCAACCTCCGCGACCGCGTCTCGCAAACCGATGTCTACCGATGTCTTGGCTTTGCGCGGCGGGCGATTCTACTCAGCGGGACGGCCGCGGCGATCCCTAGATCCATCCGGGGGTTGACGGCGGCGGGCAGACGTAAGAAGCTCCCGCCGTGGCATCACCAGCATGGAAGACGGCCTCCGAGCTTGCCGACGGACTC